>Ga0187851_10000263_pt1 | contig 54237 bp, 46 predicted proteins | sample June2016WEW_6_10_FD_132997 | JGI IMG/M metagenome (GOLD analysis project Ga0187851, IMG submission 132997) | Peatland microbial communities from SPRUCE experiment site at the Marcell Experimental Forest, Minnesota, USA - June2016WEW_6_10 | ecosystem: Environmental > Terrestrial > Soil >... | reverse complement strand
CGTTCCGCCTCGCGGATGGCGCGCGCGCGCACGTTCTTGAGGCCGCGCTTTTCCCAGAGTTTGACGGCGCGATCCACCTGTTGGAAGACGATGGCGGCGGCGTCCCGTTTCGGCAGGGAGAACTTTGCAGTGGGGCGCAGCAACTCATCCACGCGCACGCCGTGCGGCGTGACCTTGGGCTTGGCGATGGATTGCACGATGGAGAGCGGCACCAGGATGGCGCGCGTCCAGGAGGACATCTCATAGAGGATGTCGCCTGGAGCGAGCACAATTTCCGGCGGGACGCTGGGCGCCCCCTGGCGCGGGTATAGGCCCAGCAGGCTGAAGTTGATCTTGGTGTAGCTGTTGGCGGCTTGCAGGCCGCCCAGCGCCAGCACGCGGTCGCGGGCGCGGCGCATCACGGCCGAATCGGGGTCGATGCCGGCGATTTGCCCGGCCAGCTTGCAGGCCGTATAAGCGCGGGCGGTCGCGTTGACTTCCGAAGGGCCGCCGGGATAAATGTTCCAACCGCCATCGGGGAGCTGGCGGCGGAGGATAGACTCACAGGCTTTGCGGACGCGCGCCGCCGCGGGCGGACGCCATTCGCCATCGGCGTCCGGCTGGTGGCGCCACAGTTGGTAGAGGATGTAATCGGATTCGAGCGTGGTATCGGCCGTGAGATCGCCCCACCAGCAGCCGGTGGGTTGTTGCAGCGATTCGAGCGCCTGCGCGGAGGCTGTCAGCGCATGATCGATGCGCGCGGCGCGCTCGGCCGCGGTTTGTGCGACAGCCGGAATGTGAACGGCTTGGCGGCGGGCTGCGGTTTCGATCCACTCCATAAAGATAGTGTAGCGTTTCGGCGGGCTGTTGCTCGATGCTGGGACACAAGAATCGGACAAGGACAAAACGGGACGAGCCCGTCAGGGCGAAAGATAGTAGCCCCGTGCGTGAGCACGGGGACCGCTTGTGAGATCATCCAGCCCCGGAACGGGGCGAAAGATCGGCTCGGTTCATTTGCCGGCGCGGCCGTTCTCTTCCGCCCCGTTCCGGGGCTGCGTTATCCGATGCCAGATTCCCAGTGCTCGCGCACGTGCTCGCGCACTGGGCTATTCTCTGTCGTCCTTACCGGGGCTAAACTCTACTGCTCGATCAGGGCCGCGGCTGCCTGATCGAGGAACCAGGCGACATTGAGGCCGAGGCGGGTGCCGATTTGCGCGGGATACTTCATGGGATCGTACTCGCCTTGGATCACCGACCGCAGCGCCTCTTGCTTGTCCTCCCCGGTGACCAGGAGAACGGTATGCCTGGCGGCGACCAGCACGCCCGGCAGCAGGGTGACTCGCCACTGGCGGAACTGCGGGGCGAAAGTGGCGGCGGCGATTCCCTGGCGATCTTCGATCAGCGGGTCTCCGGGGAATAGGCTGGCCGTATGCGCGTCCGGCCCCATGCCGCGATGCACCAAATCGAAGCGCGGCGGCTCACCTTGGTCCAATCCGAAGAAGCGGCGGATCTGCTCGGCATAGTGCTGGGCGGCGGCCTCCGGATCCAGCTCGCCGGCTATGCGGTGGACGTTCGGCTGGGGAATGCGCGCGGGCAGGATCAAATGCTCATTGACCATCTTGAAATTGCTGGCCGGGTCGGAAGGAGGGACGACACGCTCATCCACAAAGAAGAGATGAATGCGGTTCCACGGCAGATTCGACGCTGCCAGCCGATCGAACATCGGCTTCGGCGACGTTCCGCCCGAAACGGCCAGCGTGGTCAGTTCCTGACCCGCCAGTGCCGCTTCGAGTAAAGTGACGATCTGGCTGGCGCACGCCTCAGCGGCGGCGGGAGCATTTTGGCAGGTTTGATACGACGCGCTCATTTCAGTCGGTAACAAACGAAAACCGCGCAGCGGATTCGAGCGTACTCGAAAACACCGGATCGCGATGTACGATGCCGAGCTCCTCGCGCAGCAGCAGATAGTCGGTGGGCTTGGGCAGCAGGGTGAGCTGGGAAAGCCCGTCGGCGGTGGACGCCAGGTGGTCGTCCTGGCGTTCCAGGCGCGCGTGGAAACCGCCGCATTCGAGCTCGACGGAGGTTTCTTGCGCCCTGGTGCGAACGTGCACCGTTGTGGTGACTCCGGCCGCATGGAGCGCGCCGGCCACCCACGTACCCATATAAAGAGCCCGCGTGGTGACGGCGCCCAAGTCGCACACGGTGACGCGAGCTGATCCGGTGAGGCGGGCGGCATGGCGCGGATCTTCGAAGACCTGCGCCAGGGTTTGCCGCCAGCGGGTGAGGCGGGTCCAGGCGAGGTCGCCCAGCACCATGCCGCCAGCGGCTTCGTCGGCCAGGCGCCGGAGAGCGGCGGGCGCATCCGCTAACGCGCCAGAATCCACCACCACGCGGTGCGCCATGGCGGCCAGGGCGGGGAATTCGGGCATGGCCAACAGGCGCGGGCTGCGGCACCACAGGAAGACCGGAAGATCCGGCACCTCGAGCGGCAGCACCACCGACGGCACATCGCCGAGAGATGCGTCCGAACAGGTGATCTCCACCTGCTCGCAGCAAATCTGGCGGCGCTGGCCAAACGGCATCCAGCACTGGGCGAAGACGCGCTGGGCGATGGAGCGTTCGCCTGCGCCGGTAAGGCGGATGACGATGGTGCGCGCGGGATGCTCCGGCATCAGAGCGGCGATGGTTTCCCCCAGATCGGCCGGGTCCTCGCGGTCTTCCGTGATCGCGATCAGGGTCATGGTGCAGGCGCGCAGCACGCCGTGCGCGGCAACACCAGCTTCCTGTTTACCTTCGGTCACCCAAAGATCGGCGAGTTCCTTGAGGATTTTCTCGGGAGGCGCGACAGCCATTACGGCTTCCTCCAGGTGTGACCGCGGCGCGCCAGCATGGCGTCGGCGGCGTCGGGTCCCCAGGTGCCGGCGGCGTAGTTGGGGAAGTCAATGGACTCTTCGCGCCATACGTTCTGGATGGGCTCGACCACGGCCCAACTGGCTTCCACCATGTCCTGCCGCGTATAGAGAGTGGCGTCGTCCAGCAAGGCATCGAGCAGCAGCGTTTCGTAAGCGGAAGGCGAGCGCTCGCCGAAGCTGGAGCCGTAGTTGAAATCCATCGACACCGGGCGCAGTTTCATGCCAGCGCCGGGCCGCTTGGAGAGGAACTTGAGCGAGATACCCTCCTCCGGCTGGATGCGCACGATGAGCAGGTTGGGCGTGCCGTCCGCCAGTTCGCCATCGAAGATAGCGAGCGGGGCCTGGTTGAAGTGGATGGCGATTTCGGTGACGCGCTTGGGCAGCCGCTTGCCGGTGCGAACGTAAAAAGGCACGCCGGCCCAGCGCCAGTTCTCCACGCACAGGGTCACCGCGGCATAGGTATCGGTGGTCGAGGCCGGGTTGACGCCGGGCTCCTGGCGGAAGCCGGGAATGTCTTCGCCGCCAATCCGCGCCGCGCCGTATTGGCCCGCCACGGAATTCTGGCGGATCTCGTCGGCTGTCATCGGCTTCATGGAGCGCAACAGCTTGGAGCGTTCGTCGCGCACGCTGGTGGCGCGGAAGCTGGCGCAGGGCTCCATGGCAATCGTGGCCATCACCTGCAACAGGTGGTTTTGGATCATGTCGGCCAGCGCGCCGGCTTCCTGGTAGTATGCGCCGCGGCCTTCGACGCCGATCGATTCCGCGGCGGTGATCTCGATGTGATTGATGTAACGGCGGTTCCAGAGCGGCTCGAAGATCCCATTGCCGAATCGAAAGGCCAGGATGTTCTGTACCGTTTCCTTACCCAGGTAATGGTCGATGCGGAAGATGGCCGATTCGTCGAAGACTTCGTGCAGGCGGTCGCTCAGCTCGCGCGCGCTGGCCAGATCATGGCCGAAAGGCTTTTCGACCACCAGCCGGCGCCAGCCGGACCCGTGCTGAAGGCCGGCCGCGCCGATACCCTTCGCCGCCAGCGCGTATTGGCTGGGCTGAGTGGAAAGATAAAACAGCACGTTGCCGCCGGTCTGATGGGATTGATCCAGGTGGGCGAGCTTCTCGCCGATGCGCTGGTATAGCGCGGCGTCGCCGATGTCACCCGCTACATAATGGAGTCCTTCGGCAAATGTCTTCCAGAGATCTTCGTCCAGCTTGGTGTCTTCGGAAAATGCGGCGACCGCTTCCTTCATCTTCTCGCGAAACTGGTCGTCGGTCAGTGGCGTGCGGGAAGTCCCCACGATGGCGAATCCAGGCGCCAGGCGCCGGTCGTAAGCCAGACGGTAGAGCGCGGGCAGCAGCTTGCGCTTGGTCAGGTCGCCATTGGCGCCAAAAATCACCACCGCGCACGGCGGCACGCGCCTTTCGAAGCGTAGCGGATCCTGGAATGGGTTTTCCGGAGGCATTGGATCTACATATTATCAGATGCGCGCGCACGCCCCGATTGAAAACCGGTCGACGAAGTGTTCACCAGCACATTGGCGCAAGCTTGGGGGTAGGTGGTTGATTTAGCGGTGCGCCCGCGTGACTCGACGGTATGCGGCCCGGCGCCGCTCGGAGATGTTCCTCTAGAATGGAGTTTCCGATGAACATCCGCCTCTCCCAATATGGCCGGGCATCGGCCCAGCCCTCTCCAGTCAACCGAATGATGGAGGACTTCGCCAGCGATTTCCGGGATGGTGTGGATATTAATCTGGGCATCGGATATGTGAACGAGAAGACTATCCCGGTGAGTTTGCTCACAGAGGCCGCGCAGGTTGTCGCCAGCGACCCGGTGAAATACAGGCAGGCGTTCAATTACGGAGGCCCGGCTGGCTCGGCGAACCTGGTGAAATCGTTGCGCGATTTCCTGGCCGGCGCGCCGAGCGGATGCCTGGATGAGACCGCGGTAGCGAGCCGGCGGTTGATCGTCGGGCCGTGCGGCGCCACCAGCATCCTCGACGGACTGACGGATGTGATGGCGGCGGGCCTGGTGGTCACGTCCGATCCGATGTACTACATCTACTGCGACGCGCTCGAACGGAAAGGCTTCGAGGTGCTGGCCGTTCCGGAAGATGAAGAGGGACTGGCGATCGCGGCGCTCGAGCGCAAACTGCAGGCCCCGGGCGGCGCGGTAGACCGGCTGGCATTCTTCTACGTGGTGACCGTCAATAACCCCACGTGCACCATCCTGTCGAACAGGCGCCGCAGGGCGCTGCTGGAACTGGCAGGGAGACTATCGCGCGAACAGGAACGGCGGATACCAATCTTCTACGACCTGGCCTACGAGTTGCTACTGCACGATCCACTGGCTGAGCCTTTTGTCTCGGTGCTCGCTGACGACAACGCGGGGATCGCTTATGAGATCGGAACGCTTTCGAAAGTGTTGGCGCCGGGACTGCGCATCGGATACCTGCTGGGCCCCGATGGTCCGCTGATGAATGCCATGGTGCAAAGAACCAGCGACGCGGGATTCAGCGCGCCGCCGTTCGTCCAGGAAATGGCCAGCTATCTGCTGGATCGTCACGTAACCGGGCAAATATGCGCGGTGAACGCCGAATACCGCAACAAGGCGGTGGCCGTGCGGGAGGCGATTGAGCGGAGCCTGGGAGATCTCCTGGAGGAGTGCCGCGGCGGCAGTGCGGGCTTCTACTTCTACCTGACGTTCCGGGACGTGGAAACCCACCCGTCGTCGTCTTTCTTCCGTTTTCTGACGCGCACCACGGGCGACACTGCTGTCGATGGCCCGACGGGAAAGCGGGGGCCGCGGGTGATGTACATTCCGGGCGAATACTGCGTACACCCGCGGGGCGATCTGGTGGCGCAGGGCAAGCGGCAACTCCGGCTGTCGTACGGTTTCGAGGATGTTCCGGCGATTCTGCGCGCGATCGAATGGATGAGAGAGGCGGCGGAATACGCTCGAGGGCGGGATCCGATGGGTCGCATCGCCGCCCGCGGTCACCAAGCCATTTCAAGCCTCCATTAAGGCGCCGGCTTGCATCAGTTCGCTAACTTGCCTGACATCGCCTCCGGCACTTCCAGCAAAGCCTGGTATTGGCGCGGTGCGTCGGCCAGTACGACAGTCGGTCCGTCCATATTCTTATTGAGATTCCGCCACAAGACCGGAAGGTGTACCTCGACGGACAATTGTACTCGCGGCCACGAAGCGCCTCTCGACGTGGACGCGATCGAGCGGTAATCCTGAGCCCAGATTCCCTGTGCGATAATCCTGAGTACTCTGCCGCCTTCGTCGCCCCAGAGTCCTGAAGGCGCGTCAGAAAACGGGAGTCAGTGATGGCCAAGCCCAACTTGAAGTCCGTCGACCAGTACATTGCCTCACAACCCGGGGCCGTGCAGGGCATACTCGGGCGGGTGCGCCGAGCCATCCGCAAGGCCGCACCGGAGGCCCAGGAAGTCATCTCATATAGGATGCCCACATACATGCTGCATGGGAGCCGCTTGCTTTATTTTGCCGCGTGGAGGCAGCACTACTCGATCTACGCCGCCACCGAGCGAGTGGTGGCAGCGTTCGAGGACGAGCTTGCATCGTACGAGGTCGACAAAGGCACAATCCGCTTCCCGCTCTCTGAGCCCGTCCCCGCGAACTTGATTGGACGAATCACGAGGATCCGCGCGAAGGAAATCGCCCAACGTGAGAAAGCGAAGGCTGCCACGCCGAAAGGGCGCCGTGCCCGGAGAGCTCCTATAATTGCGGGTGGGCGCAATTAGCCAATTAGCTCCAATAATAGAAGGCAAGCACATCTCGGTGGTAGGATGTTATCAGCTCCCGATCCGCCCCACGCCGATCCTCATCGGCCCCAGTTGGTGGGAGTGTAGGTTCAAGTTCTATCATCCGCACCACAAGAATCGCGGCTATGATCACACCCAAATTGATGGGGACTCTCGGCCTCCTGGTTTCCGCGGCGCTGTGTCAGGTTCCGGCGACATTGGTTGTTCATGGCGTCGATGGCACCAGTGCCACGCTTTCCGTTGCCGACCTTGCGAAACTGCCGCAGCAGACCGTGAAGGTCACGGACCACGGAACGCCGGCCACGTTTGTGGGCGTCCTGCTATCGGACGTGCTTGCCAAGGTTGCTCTGCCGGCCGGTGAGAAATTTCACAGCACGGCCGCGTCGTACTACCTGCTGGTGGACGCCAAGGACGGGTACCGCGCGGCGTTCGCATGGGCGGAACTGGATTCGACGTTCATGGACAAACCCGTGTACGTGGTTACCATGCGGGATGGCAAGGCGCTCACGGATCAGGAAGGACCGTTTCGTTTGGTGGCGCCAGGCGAGAAAAGGGCCGCTAGGTGGGTTCGGCAGGTGACCGCGCTGAGCATCCGGCAGGCGAATTGAGGCGGCGAAGAACGGCGGATTCGGGGAGGCGACGCACGCCATCCCGGGCTGCATTGGGTTAACTGAATTGCGCGCGATGCCGTTCGTTTTGAATTGTGGCTGGAGAAGCCTTGACGACTCTTGGCTCTGCAGCCTGGACGGGCCGCGCCACGACGACCCTATTCCCGCATCGGCATCTGGTGTTCGATGTCGCGCCAAGCGCTGATTTTGAGGCGGCGGCAAACCCAGCACAGGGGCTCGTCGGAACCGTCGGCGGTTTCGGCTCCGCACACGCAACACTTGCCGCCCGGCTTCTTCAGGCTGTCCACCGACACGGCTTGGCGGGCCAGTTCCAGCAGTTCCGCGGGAACCAACTGGTCGGGTTTTGGATTCACCTTGCGTCGCATGGCATCCCTACGCTGATCCCACTATGGCAGAAACCACACAGCGGAACAAGCTGTTTCCTCGGCTAACTCGTACTAAGCGGGCTAATAGCAATCTTCAGGCAGCTTCCGGAACCTGCACAATTACAGCAACTTCCAGCGACGATTGGCAACGTGGGCACCGCTCTCCCATGGCTACTCGGGCACGTTTCCCCCGCAAATCAAGCTCAGCCGGAACCGTATGCGTGCAAATCGGGCAGAAAACCTGCCCCAACGTGTGGCTTTCAACCAGCGCTTTCATGACCATCTCCCCTCAATTCATCGGACGCACGCGAAGGGCCCAAGGTTCGGAAACATTCGTTAAGATTCTTAAATCCCGCCCGGCGTGGCGGGTGCTACGCTGAAAAGGCAATGACTCCAGCGCCTCCTAAAATCCAACTGATTCAGTCGCCCGATTATCGTGAAAACTACGCCAACAGTGTCCAGGTGCGGGTGAACCTGTGGGACTTTTTTCTGTTGTTCGGCCGCGTCAGCCAGACGTCGCCGGACAACGTGGCGATACACAATTTCCAGGGCATCTACGTGAGCCCACAGCAGGCCAAGGCGGTGCTCAATGTCTTGCAGCAAAACGTCACCCAGTATGAAAGCGCGTTCGGCGAAATCAAGCTGGAACCGCAGGCCGGCGCCGGCGTAGTGCAGTAGACTGTTGGCGCTGGTCAATTCGCCGCCGGCTCTCCTGCCAGCCGTCCCTTGCGCGGCCGAGTATTTACACCCTAATTGGTCCGCTTATCCCTAATCTCGATCCCTAATCTTGATACTATGTTGCTTCCGGAGAAGTGTAGTGTTTGTCATCACCCATAGGAAGCAATTCGGCCCAACGACATTTTTGTGGGAAGTAGCTGCTCCCGACGTGTCGCGGGCGGCGCGGCCGGGCCATTTCATTATGGCCCGCATCGACCAACACGGCGAGCGTATCCCATTGACAGTAGCGGACTTCGATGCCGCGCGCGGCACCGTCACGGTGGTCATCCAGGCGGTCGGCAAAACCACCTTCGAGATGATGACGCTGCGCGAAGGCGACACCATTCTCGATTTCATCGGGCCGCTCGGCCTGCCCAGCCACATCCGAAAACTGCCTGGAACTGTGGTGCTGGTGGGCGGCGGTCTCGGCGTGGCGCCGGTGTATCCGCAACTGCGCGCGTACAAGCAGATGGGCAACCGCACCGTCTCGATCGTCGGCTTCCGCAGCCGCGATCTGGTGTTCTGGGAAGACGAGTTCCGCGCCGTGAGCGATGAGCTGATCGTCACCACCGACGACGGCAGCTATGGCCGTAAGGGCTTCGTCACCCACGCACTGGCCGACGTGCTGGCGCGGGTGACGGATGCGAGCGAAGTGGTGGCCATCGGCCCGATTCCGATGATGAAGGCTTGCTCGGAGACCACCCGGCCGTTCGGCGTGCCCACCATAGTAAGCCTGAATTCCATCATGGTGGATGGCACGGGGATGTGCGGATCGTGCCGCGTGACGGTGGGCGGCAAGATGAAATTCGCCTGCGTGGATGGCGCCGATTTCGACGGCCACCTGGTGAATTTCGACGAGCTGTCGCTGCGCCAGAAGCGTTTCGAGCGCGAGGAGAAGGCTGCGCTGGAACGCTTCCGCGGCGAATCCGCTAAGCTGGCCAGTCTTCGCGCGCACGTCGAAACGGCCGGCGCGGTGATTTCGACTTGCCAACTGCCCACGCCCGAAGCCGCACCGCCGGCGCCGCTGGGGCCGAAGAACCTGAAAACCATTCCGCCGGAGCGCGCTCCGATGCCGCACCAGCCGGCCGAACTCCGCATCCTCAATTTCGACGAAGTGGCGCTGGGGCTTTCGCTCGAAGGCGCGCTGCACGAAGCCGAGCGCTGCCTGCGCTGCAAGAAACCGCGCTGCGTGCCGGGCTGCCCGGTGGGCATCGATATTCCGGGCTTCATCGCGGCGCTGCAACGCAAGGACATCAAGCGGTCTTACCAGATTCTGAAAGCGTCCAACACGCTGCCGGCGGTGTGCGGGCGCGTTTGCCCGCAGGAATCGCAGTGCGAAGTGACCTGCGTAGTGGGCGCCAAGTATCAGCCGGTGGCGATCGGGCGGCTGGAGCGGTTCGTAGCCGATATGGCGATGGGCCGCGGCTGGGACGAGCCGCCGCAGAACGGCTCGACGAACGGCGGGCCGAAAAAGCGAGCGGCCATTGTCGGCTCCGGACCAGCCGGTCTGGCGTGCGCCGGCGATCTGGCGCGCCACGGCGTCGCGGTCACCGTCTTCGAGGCGCTGCACGTGGCCGGCGGCGTGCTGAAATACGGCATCCCCGAGTTCCGCCTGCCGGACGTGATCATCGACGCCGAAATCGAAAACATGAAGAATCTGGGCGTCGAGATCCGGCTCGACACCATCATCGGCAAGCTGTTCACCATCCCGCAATTGCTGGGCGAAATGGGCTACGATTGCGCGTTCGTCGGCACCGGCGCGGGTTCGCCCAAATTCGCCGGCATTCCAGGCGAGGCGCTGAACGGCGTGTTCTCCGCCAACGAATTCCTGACGCGCGTCAACCTGATGCGCGGCCACAAACAGCCGCTCTACGATACGCCGGTCGGCTTGGGCCAGCGTGTCGCGGTGGTGGGCGCGGGCAACACGGCGATGGATGCGCTGCGCGTCTCCAAGCGAATGGGCGCGCAAAGCGTGACGTGCGTCTACCGCCGCTCGCGCCGCGAATCGCCGGCGCGCGCGGAGGAACTGGAGCACGCCATGGAAGAGGGCATCGACTTCCTGTGGCTGACGGCGCCGGTCGAAATCGTCGGCAATGCGGCCGGGTGGGTGACCGGCATGCGCTGCCAGAAGATGGAGCTGGGCGCGCCCGATGCTTCCGGGCGGCGCTCGCCGGTGCCCATCGCTGGTTCGGAATTCCTGCTCGATGTGGACACCGTGATCTACGCGCTCGGCACCAGCGCCAACCCGATCATCGCGCAGACCTCGCCCGGGCTCAAGGTCAACAAGTGGGGCTATATTCAGGTGGATGAACGCGGGATGACCTCGATTCCGGGCCTGTTCGCGGGCGGCGACATCGTTACCGGAGCAGCCACTGTGATTCTGGCGATGGGCGCCGGCCGTCGCGCCGCGCAGGGAATGCTGGAATATATGGGCCTGGCCGAGCCTCGGCCGGCCGAACCCGCGCCTGCGGAGGTTCACTGAAATGCCGTCATCGTGTCCGAAATGCCACCGCGTTCTCGAAGAGGATGAGATTTGCTGCGCGCAGGTGCGCTACACATGGCGCTGCAAGAACTGCCTGAAGCTGACCACCGGATTCGCCGTGCCGTATGGAAAATGTTTCATGTGCGGCGGCCCGCTGGAGGTGATCGAAGGGCGCGAGCTGGGCGATTCGATGCGCTTCCGCGCCATTCGCGAGGCGGTCGAGTTCGAGCTGAACTCGTTCCACTTTTACAAGCTGGCGCGCGAGCGGGCGCAATCGCCCGAGCAGCGCGCCGTGCTCGAGCGGATGTATGAAGCCGAGCTCGACCACCTGCACGAGCTGGAAGAGAAGTACCACGCGCACCTCGACCGTGAGATGGTGGAGCTCTCCGCCGACCAGGACAAACTGTTGTCGAACTGGCTGTTTCACGGGATCAAGCTCGACCAGGAGACGGGCGTGAAGGAGTTATACGAGGCCGCCCTCGAAATGGAGCGGCGAACTCGCGATCACTTCCGCAAGCTGGCCGGCGATCTGCCGGCCGGTCTCGAGAAAGATCTCTGCGGCGAGTTGGCCGCCGAAGAAGAAGAGCACGTGGCGCTGCTCGAAGGCGAGCTGGAGCAGTTGGGGTAGCGGGGCGCAGTGACACTCGTGCGTGCCGCGTCGAGACTCCGAGCTCCTGATGCGGCGGAATTTGGGTTGAGCCAGGTTGCCTGTATCAGAGATAGGATAGACGATCGGTTTTTGTCGTCTGTCAACGCGGCGGGCCCGGTTGGCGAGAATGACAGGTCACGTAAGGCAATGGTCTATCCTACCTGGATCACCGTTTCTGGCAACGCGGGCAAAAGTGCGAGGATCGTTGGGCAACCAGCACCCGCCGGATGGCCGTACCGCAATTTACGCAGGGTTCGCCGGTACGCTGATACACGCGGTGACTGACCTGGAAAAAGCCCCGCCGTCCGTCGGCATCCACATAATCGGAAATCGAGGAGCCGCCGGCGGCAATGGCCTCGGCAAGCACTTCGGCGAGCGCCTGGTGCAGGCGCAGGGCGCGATCCTGGCGCAGGCGGGCGGTAATCGCCATGGGATGGATCCCGGCGCGGAAAAGGGCTTCATCGGCGTAAATGTTGCCCACGCCGCGAACGAAGGTCTGATCGAGTAGCAGCGCCTTGACGCGGGTGCGGCGGAGGCGCAGGGAGCGGGCAAAATCCGCGGCGGCAATCTCGAGCGGCTCGGGGCCTAGGCGAGCCACGCGGGCGGGGAATTCCTCGTGCACCTCAATCGCGCCGAACTGGCGGCTGTCATCGAACTGAAGCACGCCGCGATCGAGCGTAAAGATGGCGTGGGTGTGCTTGCCCGGTGCGCCGCCGAGCAGCAGGCGGCCTGTCATGCCGAGGTGCAGCAGCAGGTAACCACCGCCGGAAAGCGATACCAGGATGAACTTGCCATAGCGCCGGATGGCCCCAATACGGCGGCCGGCCAGGCGGGCCGCCATGCGCTCCGGATTACCGCCGCGCAGAATCCGCGCCGCGCGGAATTCGGCGTTCACGATGCGGCGGCCCACCAGCGGCAGGATCGAGCGGACCACGGTCTCCACCTCCGGCAGTTCCGGCACTTACGGCACCTCAAAGAAAATCTGACCGTCCTCAATCCGCGCCGGATAGGTGGCCACGCGCTGCGCGGGATCGCGATCATGCTCGCCAGTGCGGCAATCGAACTCCCAGAGGTGGTACGGGCAGATCACGTGCGCGCCGTCGAGTTGCCCTTGCCCGAGCGGACCGCCATGGTGAAGGCATACGCCATCGATGGCATAGATGACGCCTTCGAAGTTGCAAATGGCGTATGGATGCTGCCCTACCAGGACTTCCATCACTTGGCCCGGCGGAAGGTCCGCGGCGCGGCCGGCTTTGATCAGAGGCATACTTTCAGTAAGCGGGCAATACGCTCGAATGTCAAGGCAAGCAGGGTGCGAGCGACAAGGTGGCCCCACGCTATAATTGAGGCGTCATGAAGCGATGGGTATTGGTAGCGGCTCTGGGGGCGCTCGGCGCCGCGTTTTCGTCCGGCCAGCAGAAGACGGCTCCGCCGCCCGTCCAGCAGGCCGATGAGCCCGCCCGCATTTCGGTGGACGTCACGCGCGTGAACATGCTGTTCACAGTGACCGACAAGAAGGGCCGGTTCGTGACCGATCTTGCCCGGGAGGACTTCGAAGTCGTCGAAGGCAAGAAACCGCAAACCATCGCGGAATTCACCGCGGAAAGCGACCTGCCGCTGCGCCTCGGCATCCTCATCGATACCAGCAACAGCGTCCGCGACCGGTTTCGTTTCGAGCAGGATGCGGCAGCCGAGTTCCTGCGGACGGTCATGCGGGCGCACCTGGACAAAGCCATCCTGGTGCGGTTCGACACGCGGGCGGAACTGGTGACGGACCTGATCGACGATCCGCAGTTGCTCGAAGCCGGCATCCGCGGTCTGCGGCCGGGTGGTGGCACGGCGCTCTACGACGCTATTTTCTACGCCTGCCGCGACAAGCTGGCGCTCGATCAGCCGCGCACCAAGTTCCGCCGCGCGATCGTCATCGTCAGCGACGGCGACGACAACCAGAGCGACTATACCCGCGAACAGGCCCTCGAAATGGCGCAGAAGGCCGACGTGGTGATTTACGCCATCTCGACCAACAGCTCCGGCGCCGTTACCGATGGCGACAAGGTGCTCAAGTATCTCACTTCGGAAACCGGCGGGCGCGCTTTTTTTCCCTTCCAGGTGGAGGACATGGCGCAATCGTTTGAAAACATAGCCAACGAGCTGCGCCACCAGTACAACCTGCTTTATCGCCCCGAGCCGCTGGTCACCGATGGGCAGTGGCATACCGTCAGCCTGCGCGTGAAAGGCCGCAAGGACCTGATCGTCCGCGCCCGCGCCGGCTACTACGCGCCCAAGATGTAAGCGGCGCATAAGGCCCGTCAGAATACAACCATTCCGACGTGGCGCGCGCACTCTTGCGTGCCGCGTCGGCACTCATGCCGACGCCCGGCGCATCTTTATGAAAGACGTGTCGAGAAGAGCCTCGACACGGCACGCACGAGTACGTGCGCCACGTCGGAATGGCAGGTTTATTTCTTGACGGGCATCTTAGGGCTGCGTGCGTCTTGAATACTTCATCGCGCCGTCCGGTTCAAACGAAACGCGATGCCGTCCCGAAACTCCGGTGTTTCGAGTGTCAGTGGCCCGCCGCCGTGATGGAATTTCTCCGCCCGCGCGACACCGCCCGTCTCGGTGTTGATCCACTCGCCGGAGTACGCGCCGGCCGGCAGGTCGAGCGTCACCGCAATCGGACCGCTGCCGTCGAAATATATCGCGTACTGGCGCCCCGGAACCGAAAGAACGTGCGCGTAGACTCCGCCGGCGTGTTTGACCACGGCCCGGTCCGGCACCATATCCGTCAGCGGCAGCGACTTCAGAAACTCACTCAAGATGCGAAGCTGGCCGCGCAATTGGGGGCTGCCGCCGCCGGGACCGTTCACCTCCGTGTCGCTGCCATCCTCATGTCCGGCCGTGAAGGAATAGTCCAGGCTGTCGAACACACTCCCGCCCGCTAGCATGAAACTCCACGCCTGCCGCCGGTAGAAAGCGTCCGCATTGCCGCGAAAGCCCGTTTCATCGCAGGACAGCGCCACGCCCAGCCCGTAGTTCAGGGTCACCGCGAACGGATAGGCGTAATGGAAGTTGATGAGGCTCACACCGGGCGCCACCGCGCGCACCGGGTAGCCGAAGTTGCTGTAGTTCTGTGCGATCAGGTGCTTGTTCGCGAGCGCCGCTTCCTCGCTCGAAATCCATCCCGCCACCCGCACCTGCCAGGCCATCGATGCCTCGTCGGCCACATCGATCGAATTCGGATACCGGTCGCGATCGGGGGCCGGCAGATAAGGGTTCACCACGTCGGCCAGCACCGTGCGGTCCGACCACGGTTCGTTCTGGATTTCGAAAATCACATTGTCGAACCCGTTGGCTTCGTGCACCAGCTTACGCGTATACCGTTCCTGGTGCGCCAGAATATTGCCGTTGTCGAGCGTGTGGAGTTTCTTCCAGTCGATGCCGCTGGTCGCATTCACGTTGTTGACCGGGCAGAACGGGCTCAGTTTCCAGTGCGCTTCCACGTAGTGGGAACTGAACAGCGTCACCTCCACCACGATGCCGAGCCGCGACGCTTCGGCGAGAAATGCGTGGAACCGATCGAAATACTCCGGATTCCAGCGGTCCAGGTCGAACTTGTTTCCGCCTCCGGCGTATCCGGGCGCGTCGCTCCGCACCCACGGCGCGATGAACCGCCCCGGGCCTGGCGCCAGGTTGTTGCGATGGATCCCGAACGACTGCGCCGGCACCTCCACATACGTGCCGCCGAAGATGCGTGTGTAATTCAAACCATCCGACGCGAGCGCGGCCAGGTAACGCCGGTAGTCGATCGCGCCATTGATCACGCTGCCGTAGTGTTCGCCGCTCGAGACCAGCGCGACCGCGCTGCCGCGGAAGAGAAAGTAGTGCGGGTTCTTCGGATGGAGCCGGATCGGCTCCGCCGCCGCCAACTGAAAAACAAACGCCCCCAGTAGCGCCGCCATGGGAAGAGTGATGTGCATCATGACCCGAAGATTATATACTGATGCGTGCCATGCCTGTGATCGTCTCCATGCTCCGCGGCGTCAACGTCGGCGGCCACAACCAGATCAAGATGGACGCGCTGCGGGTTCTCTACGCATCTCTCAAGTTGCGCGACCCCCAGACCTACGTGCAGAGCGGCAACGTGGTTTTCTTCGCCGAGGATCCAGATCTCGTCGCGCTGGGCCGCCGCATCGAGCAGGCCATCGAGCGCAAGTTCGGCTTCCGCCCCGCCGTCATCCTGCGCACGGCCGCCGAAGTGAAAGACGCGATTGCGAGAAACCCCTTCGCCTCGCGGACCGGCATCGAGCCCGGCAAGCTCCTGGTGACCTTCCTCGCCGGCCATCCCAGCGCCGAAGCGCGAACCAAGCTGCTCGCCATCAAAACCGATCCCGAAGAGCTGCACATCGATGGCCGCGAGCTGTACACCTATTTCCCCAATGGCATGGGCCGCCCGAAGCTGTCCTGGCCGATGGTGGAACGCACGCTGGCCATCCCCGGCACCGGCCGCAACTGGAACACCGTCACCAAGCTGCTGGAAATGGCGGAGAGCCTGTAGGGCGCCGGGCACGCCGGCCTGAGAACAATGGCCACCGATGAACACGGATAAACACTGATAAGAGTTCCCGTTTGCTTACATGCTTACTTGCCTTTTGTCTTATCCGTGTTCATCGGTGTTCATCCGTGGCTCAAGATGAATGGCTATAACTGATCTTCCACCAGGAACTGCTCGTACTTGCCGTCGGCGAGCAGGTAGATATTCAGCGACAGCGTCTTCTTGGCGAACTGGGCGCGATAGCCGCGGTGGATCATGCCGCCACGCAGGCTCTCGGAAACCGCCGTCACCGATTGCAGCTTTCCCAGCGCGCCCAGCGACGTCTTGCAGTCGCGCAGCGCGGCCTCGCTGAAATAACCGTTGGCGTTTTCGGTGAACAGCGCGCGGTCGATCCTCCCTTTTTGCAATGCCGCCAGAATGGCCCGCACTTGCGCGGTGTCCGTGGCCGAAAACTCCTTCCGCTCGGGCGCGAAAACCAGCGTGGCAATCTGCCGCGCGAGCGGTGCCACCATATTCACCACATCCTGATTCGAGAGCACGACGACCGCGCCCTGGCGCGTCGGGAAGACGGTGTTGGAGGAGATGAACCCGGAGACTTCTCCGCCGTGTTCGAACACCGGCATGTTGGCGATGTCGCCCAACGCCAGGCCCAGCGCGTAGTGCGTGGAATCGCCGTTGGCCAGATGCACCTCGCGCTCAAGCTCGTCCCATGAGCGCGCTGAAAGAACCTTCCGGCCGAGGAACGCAATGTCCCACTTGGCCAGGTCGGTTGGCGTCATCGCCAACTCGCCCGCGCCGTAATACCAGCCGGCGGCTTCGCGCTGGGTGGGCCGCGGCGGGCCCACCGCGTACCGCGTGTAGGCGGTGGCATCGGCGGGCTGGAACGGCGGCCAGGCGGAAGCGGATTGCATGTCGAGCGGAGCGAAGATTTTCTCCCGCAGGAATTCCACCAGCGAACGGCCGGATGCCTTCTCGAATATCCGCGCGGCCAGCACAAAATTGGTGTTGCTGTACTGCCATTTCGTGCCGGGGTCGAAATCGAGCGGCTTGCTGGCCCAATGGTCCACCACGGCTTCCGGCGTGGTGGGGCGCGTCCAATCCGGAATGATGTAGTCCTGCGGGGCGTAATCTTCATAGCCGGAAGTGTGCGAGAGCAATTCGCGGATGGTGACGTCGCCCGCCCGCGTGAGAGCGGGGAAATACTTCGACACGTGGTCATCCAGCGAGAGCTTGCCCTGCTCCTCCAGCATCAGCAGCGCGGCGGCGGTGAACTGTTTCGAGATCGACCCCACCGCGTAGCGGGTCTCGACGGTCGCCGCGCGCCCGGCCGCCAGATCCGCCGTGCCGAACGCCTTCGCGTAAGCCAGCTTACCATCTTGGACCACCGCCACCGAAACACTCGGCGCGCCGGCCAGCTTGAGCGTTGACGCGATCTTCTCGTCGAGCTTCTTTTCCAGGCCGGCGGGAAACTGCGCAAACAGCGTGCCCGCCGAGAGAGCCGCCAGCACAAGGCATCGGATGCGTTTCATGGGTCCATGATAGCCGGGTAGAGCGTGTTTTAGCTTGCCCATACACGCCGGAAGCTGTTGCAATGCCTACATTTACCTGTTTCACGATAGGCATACACCAATATGCTATCTGAATCATTACAAAGATTTTATTGACAACAGAAAGTCCAGCGTATGATAATGTCCACTTAAACAGTATAGTCTTGCAGGTGTCCATCTTTTTCGAGGAGCGATTGATCGATATGTACCACCGCCGGTTCTTGGAGGCTCGCGCGAAAGGCCGCGCGACGCGAGCGTTCTTCCCTTCCCCTGTCGCGCGCGGCGTGCTGACGTCCGCCCTGGCATTGGCGGTCTTATCCATCCCGGTATGGGCTCAGACCCCGGACCCGCAACCTGCCCCTCAACCCGCCGCGCAAACCTTGGACCAGAGGCTGGAACAACTTCAGCGACAGGTCAACGAGCTCGAACAGGCGGTGAAAGTCGCCCAGCGCAAGCAGGAGCTGGCCGAAGAAGCCGCCGCCGAGCAAGCCAAGACGCAGGCCACCGTCACCGCCGATACCAGCGGCTTTACCATCCGCTCTCCCGGCGGCAACTATCTGCTCAAGATCGGCGCTGACCTGCAATTGGACAATCGCACTTACCTCGGCACCGGCGCCGGGTCGGACATCGATACGCTGGTTGCACGCCGCGTGCGGCCCACCTTCTCCGGCACCATCTACCATTACATCGACTTCATGTTTCGTCCCGATTTCGGCCTGGGAACTACCGCCATTTACGACGCCTATGCGCAGCTCAACTATCTTGCGTGGGCCAACCTGCGTGTCGGCAAATTCAAGCCGCCGGTCGGATTGGAGCGGTTGCAAAATGACGATGACACTACCTTCATCGAGCGGGGCCTGCCATCCAACCTGGGCCCGCAGCGCGACATCGGATACCAACTCTCGGCCAGCCTCTTCAACAAGCGGGCGACCTATGCCGTAGGCGTCTTCAATGGCGTGCCGGATGCCTCCATCGGCACCGATACCGCGGTCAGCGACCACCGCGATTATTCCGCCCGCATCTTTCTCACTCCTTTCCTGCCTGACGAAAACGCGCTCAGCGGGTTGGGTATCGGACTTGGCGCGTCTGGCGGCAATACCGATGGCGAGGCTCTGCCGGCCTTCAAGACATTCGGGCAGGAGACCTACTTCACCTTTGCCTCCGGCGTTACCGCGGCCGGCCACCGCACGCGTCTCGATCCGCAAACGTATTACTACCTCGGCGGATTCGGCCTGCTGACCGAATACGCGCTCAACGAGGAGGGTTTTCAGAAGAGCGGAGTGCGCCGCGAAATCGCCTTCCGCGCTTACCAGGTGGAGGTGTCGTACATACTCACCGGAGAGAAAAAGGGCTTCGGCAGCCCCACGCCCAGGAGATCCTTCGATCCGTTGCATGGCGGCTGGGGAGCTTGGGAACTGGCCGCCCGCGTGGGCGACTGGGAGGCCGAGAAGGGCATCTACAATTATGGTTTGGCGAGCGACACTACCTCGCCGCGTCACCTGCATGAATGGGTGGGCGGCGTGAACTGCTATCTGAATCGCCTGTTCAAAGTCGCCGCGGACTATGGAAAGACCGATTTCGGCGGCGGCGCACTGAACTCGAATAAGCTGCCGGAAAGGACCATCATCCTGCGGTTCCAGATCAATTTCATCTGATGAGCTGAGACGAGCAATCCGCCAATGAATTCTACTGCTTTTTGCAAACGCGCTGCGCTGTCACTACTCGCCGGCTCCGTGCTGCTCGCGGGGCCGGTGAAGCTGCTCAACGTTTCCTACGATCCGACGCGCGAGCTTTACCAGGACATCAACGCCGCGTTCGCCAAACAATGGAAGGCCAAGACTGGCGTGGACGTCGAAATCAGCCAGTCCCACGGCGGCTCCAGCAAGCAGGCGCGGTCGGTCATCGACGGCTTGCAGGCCGATGTCGTCACCCTCGGCCTCGCCTACGATATCGATTCGATTGCCGAACACGCGCACCTGCTGCCGGCCAACTGGCAGACGCGCCTGCCCAACAACAGCACGCCGTACACGTCCACCATCGTGTTTCTGGTTCGCCACGGCAATCCCAAGCACATCAAGGACTGGGACGACCTGGTGCGGCCGGGCGTGTCGGTGATCGCGCCCAACCCGAAAAGCTCCGGCGGCGCCCGCTGGGCCTACCTGGCGGCTTGGGGCTACGCGCTCAAGAAGAACAACGGCGAGGACAAGAAGGCGCAGGAATTCGTGACCCGCCTTTACCGGAACGTTCCGGTCCTCGATTCCGGCGCGCGCGGTTCCACCACCACTTTCGCGCAGCGCGGCATCGGCGACGTGCTGCTGGATTGGGAGAACGAGGCCTTCCTGGCCTTGGATGAGCTGGGCAAGGATAAGGTGGAAGTGGTCATGCCTTCGGTCAGCATTCTGGCCGAGCCGCCGGTTTCGGTGGTCGACCGGGTCGCCGCGAAACATGGCACTACGCAGGTGGCCAAGGCATATCTCGAGTTTTTGTACACCGCCGAGGGCCAGGAAATCGGTGCACGCCACTATTACCGGCCGCGCTCGCCCGAGGTTGCCGCCAAGTATTCCGGCCGCTTTGCGCACGTGCAACTTTTCACCATCGATGAAGTCTTCGGCGGCTGGCAGAAAGCGCAGAAGCGCCACTTCGACGACGGGGGCGTGTTTGACCAGATATATCAGCCTGGGAAGTGAGAGAGCCATTGGAATGATGATGGTTCTCGATCGAGCGAGAGAAGAAAAGCCGAGACGACTCTCGGCTCAGCAGGCTTGACAGCCCGCGCCACGGAGGGACGCAGTGTCGATATCGTTTAAGAAACCGAGCATCCTGCCGGGCTTCTGGCCTGCGTTCAGCTACACGATTCTCTACCTGAGCCTGATCGTGCTGATTCCTCTCAGCGCGGTCTTCCTCAAGTCGGTCACCTCCACCTGGTCGCATCTTTGGCAAGTGGTCACGTCTCCCGAGGTGGTGGCCTCCTACCGGTTGAGCTTCGGCGCGTCCCTGGTGGCCGGCATGATCAGCGTGGTGGTCGGGTTCCTGGTGGCCTGGGTGCTGGTGCGCTATCAGTTTCCCGGCAAAGCCCTGGCCGATGCTCTGGTGGATCTTCCCTTCGCGCTGCCCACCGCAGTGGCCGGTATCGCGCTCACCAGCCTCTACACGGAAAACGGCTGGCTGGGCCGCTACCTGGCGCCGCTCGGCATCAAGGTGGCTTTCACTCCGTTGGGCGTGATCGTCGCGCTCACCTTTATCGGGCTGCCGTTCGTGGTGCGCAGCGTGCAACCGGTGCTGGCGGATGCCGATGCGGAACTGGAAGAGGCCGCTTCCAGCCTGGGCGCCAACCGCTGGCAGGTATTCCGCCTGGTGATCTTTCCCGTGGTGCGGCCGGCACTGCTCACCGGTTTCGCTCTGGCGTTCGCCCGCGCCTTGGGCGAGTATGGATCGGTCATCTTCATCGCCGGCAACATGCCGATGAAAACCGAAATCACCCCGTTGCTGATCGTTACCAAGCTCGAACAGTACGATTACGCCGGGGCCACCGCGATTGCGGCGGTGATGCTGACGGCTTCGTTTCTGATGCTGCTGGCGATCAATGCGCTCGAAAGGCGCACCCGCAAGTTCATGGCGATGGGTTAACGCGATGGCGACCGTGGCGTTGGAACTTCCGCAGAAACGAGCTTCCGCTATCCCGCGGAGCATCCGGCGCGATCCGCCGCTGGTGCGCTGGGGGCTCACCCTGCTCGCGCTGCTGGCGTTGGGCGTATTCATTGTGCTGCCTCTGGTGGCCGTCTTCGTCGAAGCGTTCGCCAAAGGCCTGCCGGTTTACCTGGCGGCCATTGGCGAGCCGGATACGCTTTCCGCCATCCGTCTTTCGCTGCTGGCTGCCGGCGTTTCGGTTCCGCTCAACCTGATCTTCGGCGTAGCCGCCGCCTGGACCATCGCCAGATTCCAATTCAAGGGCAAGAGCGTTCTGGTAACCCTGATCGACATTCCGTTCGCTGTTTCGCCGGTGGTTTCCGGATTGATCTTCGTGCTCATCTTCGGCGCCCAGGGATGGTTCGGATCGTGGCTGGTGGATCACGATATCCGCATCGTCTTCGCCGTGCCGGGAATTATTCTCGCCACCACCTTCGTCACTTTTCCCTTCGTGGCACGCGAGCTGATTCCGCTTATGCAATCGCAGGGCAGCGACGAGGAAGAGGCCGCGCTCACGTTAGGCGCCACCGGCTGGCAGATGTTTTTCAAGATCACGCTCCCCAATATCAGGTGGGGCTTGCTGTACGGCGTGGTCCTGTGTACGGCGCGCGCGCTGGGCGAGTTCGGCGCGGTATCGGTGGTGTCCGGCCACATACGCGGCCAGACCAATACGCTGCCGCTGCACGTCGAGATTCTTTATAACGAGTACAATTACTCCGGCGCCTTCGCCGTGGCGTCTCTGCTGAGCGTGGTCGCGGTCATCACCCTGACGCTCAAGAAGTTTCTCGAATGGAAGACCAGGGAAGGCGCCTCGAAATGACGCTAGCGTTTCTCTTCGGTAACGCCGGCGGTCTTTGCCGCCGGTGCTTTGCACTTGTAGGCGCCGGGCACGCCGGGTCCGCTGGGGCGTGTGCCTTCGGGGCGGATCCAGGAGAGTCACCCAAGGAAGGGGCAGAATGAGCATCGAAGTCAGCCACATCCGCAAGTCCTATGGCGCGTTCGAAGCGTTGCAGGATGTCAGCCTGCGCATCGAAAAGGGCGAACTGGTGGCGCTGCTGGGGCCATCGGGTTCGGGGAAAACTACGCTGCTGCGCATTATTGCCGGCCTGGAAATCCCCGACAGCGGCTCCATCCACCTCAACGACGAAGACGCCACCAACTCCACCGCGCGCGAGCGCCAGGTCGGTTTCGTCTTCCAGCATTACGCGCTGTTCCGCCATTTGACGGTCGCCGAAAACGTGGCCTTCGGGCTGCGCCTGCGCCCGCGCGCTGCGCGCCCATCCGAGAAAGACATCCGCGAGCGGGTGCGCAAGCTGCTCGATTTGATTCAGCTCGATTGGCTGGGTGACCGCTATCCGAACCAATTGTCCGGCGGCCAGCGGCAGCGCGTCGCGCTGGCCCGTGCCCTCGCCGTCGAGCCGCGCGTCCTCCTGCTCGACGAACCGTTCGGCGCCCTCGATGCCAAGGTGCGCAAGGAGCTCCGCCGCTGGCTGCGCCGCCTGCACGACGATCTGCACATCGCCAGCGTCTTCGTCACACACGATCAGGAGGAAGCGCTCGAAGTCGCCGACCGCGTCGCCATCATGGATCACGGCAAGATCGTGCAGATGGGCACGCCGGCCGAGGTTTATGACAATCCCGCCAACGCATTCGTCTACCAGTTCCTGGGCGACGTCAACCTCTTCCATGGAAGAGCGGAGAGCGCGGAATCCGTCTCGTATGTGCGCCCGTATGAGTTGGAGATTACGCCGCAGGCGGAGACCGCCCACGGCGCCGTCCTCGCCAAGGTGCGCCACATCGCCGCCGCCGGCCCTGCCGTCCGTCTCGAGTTGCTGCGCGAAGACACCGGCCACGCCCTGGAAGCCGAAATCACCCGCGACCGTTATCGCCAATTGCGCCTCAGCATCGGCGACACCGTCGGCGTCACTCCCAGAAACGTCCGCATCTTCGCGAAATAGCCGAGTGGGGCAGGTCCCCGACCTGCCAACCGTTCGAGTTCATTCTTCTTCGCGCGCCGCGATCGATTACATCGATTACAATGTAGGGCTATGGCGTTGTACCGCATCTACAGAATGAAGGACGCCGCACGGCAGCAGTTCCGCATGGCGCCTCACGTGAGCGGAGCCGTTTCGGTGAAGCCGAAGGATTTCGAACAGCTCGGCCAGGTGGAAGGGCAGAACGATTACGACGCCTGGCGCGCGGCGCGCGAAGCGGGCGACGCGCTCGAGGTAGGCGATCTGCTCGAGTCCGACGATGGCCGCTTGCGCATTTGCAAGTACGTGGGATTCGAACCGGCCGATTGGGCGCTGCCCGAACCCAAGCACGCCGCGGAGCCTGAGCCGGCGCCTCAATCCAGCACGGCTTAGGCAAGAGGAGGCACCATGCGCGAACCGAGGCTCGGCGACGATATCGACGATTATTGCGTCCGCTGCAAACGCATCATGAACCACTCCGTGGTATCGGTGATCAACGCCGAGCCCGCCAAGGTGCGCTGCCGCATTTGCCACAGCGATCACGATTTCCGCCATGAGCAGGCGCCCCCGCCCAAAGTGGATGCGCGCAAACAGGCGCTGTTCAACGAGGTGCTCAAGAAGGCAAACCCGCTGGCGGTGGAAGCCGTAGCGGCCATCGAAGAGCCGCTGCCTGAGCCACTAGCGGACCCGGTGGAATTGGAGGCCGTGGCCGTCGTGGTGGTCGAAGAGCCGAAGGCAAAACCGGTGGCGAAGCCGGCGGCGGCTGCACCCACGCCCAAAGCCAAGCCCAAGACCGCAGCCACAGTCAAAGCCAAAGCCAAGGCCCGCAAGTAGACATGCGGCGCCGGGCGTTTCTGGCAGCGGCCTGGGCGCGTGGTGGGTCGGGCGCTTCCGCCTGCCAACGGCGCGGCAGCGGAGTTCAAACTCTTTCGCGAGCCGGGGCGATGATGGCCGGGCAATTTTGCCGCCTTCTGGCGCCGCCGGCATTGCTATTGGTGGCCGCGCTCGATTTGAGCGCGGTCGAGGTTCATCTCGAGTTCGGCGCGCTGGAGCGCATGCTCTCGAAGCAGGTTTTCACCCAGGACGGCCGCAAGTACGTGAAGGGCAGCCAAAAGACGCCCTGCAATTTTGCCTATCTCGAGCATCCGCAGTTCCAAGGCAAGGATGGCAAGCTGGTCATCCGCGCGCGCTTCAGCGGCCGTTCGTCGCTCAACATGTTCGGCCAGTGCGTCGGCCTGGGAGACGCGTTCACCGTGGTCATCACCGCCGCGCCGGTCTTTCAGCAGGGCGCCGTGGCGCTGGCCGGGGTGACCGCGGTGCGATGGCAAGACCGGCTTCTACATCCGCCGCGTGTGTACTGCGCTTTCCGCCAGCCTGGCGCGCGACTTCCGTTACCCGCTGGCGGCCGAAGCGCAACGCGCGCTCGAAGACCCCGGCATGCAGCCGGATTACCGGCGCGAGCTGCGCCAGTTCCGCGTGCCCGAAATCCGCGTCAGCAACGATGCGCTGGTGCTGGTGGTGGATTTCGAGCTGACTGTGAAGTGAGGAGTGTGCCGTGCTGTGGCTCTGGCTCATCGCGGGATCGGCGGCGCTGCTGGCGCTGAGCTCGCTCCGCGATGAGCGCCGCCGCGCGGCGTATTTCAAGACCCGCCTGTCGGCCAGCGCCGGCGCTTTGCCGCCCGCCACGGTGATCGTCCCGGTGAAAGGCGAAGACGAAGGGCTGCGCGAGAACCTGGCGGCGCTGGCCGCGCTCGACTACCCGGACTATGAGTTGATTGTGGCCGCGCAGTGTGCCGCCGATATTCCCGCCGGCGTGCTGCCGAGGCGCGCAAAGGTGGTGCTCGCTCATGGCGGCGATTCCGAGGCCAGCGAGAAAGTGCAGAACCTCGCGGCCGCCGTCATCGCCGCGCGCGGGTCCAGCACCATTTACGCCTTTGCCGATTCCGACGCGCGCGTCACCGCGGGATGGCTGCGCGCCCTGGCCGCGCCGCTCGAGGAACCGGGCGTCGGCGCATCCACCGGCTATCGCTGGTTCACCCCGCAACCGGCCGTCTGGAGCCTGCTGCGCGCGGTTTGGGATGGCGCGGCGTTCGGCCTGCTCGGACCCGGCGACAGCCCCTTCGCCTGGGGCGGTGCGATGGCCATCCGCAAGGAAGTGTTCCTCGCCGCCCGAGTTCCGGAGCGCTGGCAAACCGCGATCAGCGACGATTACGCGCTTTCCGACGCCGTACATCGCGCCGGCTTGCGCATTGCATTTTCGCCCGGCGCGCTGGCGCCCAGCCCGGAGCCGATCACCGCGCGCCGCTTCTTCGCATGGTCGCGCCGTCAATTGCTGCTCACCCGCGTCCACAGCCCCGCTCTCTGGCGAGCCGCTTTCGCAGCGCATGTTGTTTACTGCGGCGGTATGGCAGCCGCGGTCGCCGCGTGGTTGCATGGCTCCGCTATCGCTCCGTGGTTACTCGCCGCGCAGCTCTTGCCTGGGATGGCGAAAGGGTACTTACGCGCCCGCCTGGCACGCGCCGCGCTGCCATCCCAAGCCGCATGGTTCCGGCGTTGGGGCTGGACGCACCCGCTGCTAGCCCCCGCCGTAACCTGGCTGTGGCTCGCCACGTTGCTCTCGTCCACATTCGGCAATTGGATAGAATGGCGCGGGCGGAAATATCGGCTGCGGCGGTGAACGGAATTATCGCACGATGGACGCATGGTCACCCTGACACATTGCGCGCAGAACGGCGGGAGGAGAATCTGCGGCTCGCCGAATGGCGCGCAGCCCACAGCCTGCGCGTGTTCGGTTCAGTGGCCCGCGGTGAAGCCGGTGAGGATAGCGATCTCGACCTGTTGGTCGCCTGGGAGCCGGGCGGGAGTCTGCTGGACCACTCCCGGTTGGTTCAGGATCTCCAGGAGTTGCTCAGGATGAAGGTCCCTGTCGGGACCGAAAGGTCGCTCCACTGGTACGTGCGCGACAGAATACTTCGCGAGGCGACGCCACCGTGAAGGATGATCGGCTGTACCTGCACCATATGCTGGAGCGCTGCCACCGCATCACCCGGTTTCCAAGTTTTCCTGCGGCCTACAGAGCGCTATTCTTTTGTCACTATTCTTTCGTAGCTTGTGCTGTGCAAAACCGCGCGAAAAATCGATTATTCCACGGCTTCCTGTCACCGGTTTTTCTCAGTTTCTCAACACGTTTTGCAGGTTTTTGTTTTTTGTGTTTTTTATTTTTCTTAGGCCATCCAGCAAGTCCCACAAAGGCATTAACACCGTTTATCGTAGCGGAGTAACCTATAATCGTATTTTCTACTGCGCATGGAGGTGCGATGATGGCTAGCGAAAATCAGATCCTAACCGCCCCGTATGTTGCGTTCAAGAGTTTCTGTTCTGCCATTCAAAGCCTTAGGATTCATGGGCTTCCACCAACGCTTAACAGGACCGCATGGGAGAATCGATCCGGGGCCGAACAGAGTCAGATTCTCGGAGCGTTGACATTTCTCGGCCTGATCAACGATAAAGGAGAGACTCAGGAGACTCTGAAGCAACTTGTCGGCCTTGCTGAGGACTCAGAGGCGGAACGCCAGTTTTACTCGACCCTGTTGCGGGCACGATACGATAGTGTATTCAAGTTGGACCTTCAGAACGAGACTCCCAGACAATTGGAGGATGCCGTCGGCGAATATGGCGTCACAGGCAAAGTCAGGGATCGGGCCGTGCGGTTCTTTCTGAAGGCCGCCGTATATGCCAAAATCCCATTATCGTCGCGCCTTACAGCCAACATGCGCGACACTCCGGCGACCGATTCTGCTCCGGCCGGGGATGGGGCGAGCGGCACGGCAAAGGGCAATGGAAAAGTCCGCAGAAAGCGCAAGCCAAGCGCGGCTTCCGACTCACAACAACAGCATACGCCCCCATCCGGATCCAGCGCCATGAAGACCATCAGTCTTCCGGGCGTTGAGGGGAGTCTTTCCATTACCGGAACTTTCAACGCCTTTCAACTAAAGGGAGATGAGCGCGAGCTTGTCTTCAAGATTATTGACCTGATGACAGCGTACGAAGAAGCGGTTGGTGATATACGATGAATCCGGCTGAGCGCCGCCAGCTCGGGGGCGAGGAGCCGAAAGAGCCGGTTCGCCCGCAAACCACGGATTTAGGGTGATGCAGGTAACACTTTGGAGGGCGTTCGACTCCGCCGCGCTCCATCTTTCAGTGAAGGGGTGATTGGTTTCAGCGCAAATGGGAAAACGGGCCTACCCGCCGCTAACGCCGAACGAGGTGATAGAAATACTGACCGCTCTAGGCTTCACCAAGCGCGGGCAGGTTGGCTCTCACGCTCAGTACTTTCGTCCCAGCGACGCCAGTCGAAAAGCTGCCGTTGTCACCGTAGATACTCATTACAAAGAGTTTGACGATGGTTTAATGCACTCGATGGTGAGGCAGTCCGGTTTCCGCCGAAAGGAATTCTACGGAGCCACAAAGCACACAGCCAGAAGGGCTTGCGTGCCATACCTATCTCCCAGCTTGATAATCTTCCCTTGAATTCTCCACCGACTTTGCCGATAATGTAATTGGAGACCTTATGCCCGCCGAAGCCGTGGAGGAGAACTGCGCCGCACTTGCACGTGTGGAGAAGTCTTACACCGTCCGTTGCTTTATGTACCAGCAGAAGTCCACAGGGCTCTTCGTAGCAGAGTGCATCGACTTGGATTTGATGGTGAAGGCCCGTAAGCCCAATAAAGCTATGCGCGAATTGCGCGATGCTGTATTGGGGTACGTGCAGGTGGCTGTCGAGTCTGGGCAGGATTCGGACCTTATCCCGCGTCAGTCCCCTTTAAGCCACCGCATTCGATATCGTTGGGTAGTACTGGCTTCGCGCTTATCACTGCTGCGAGGCGCCCAATCGTTCAACTGCACGCCGACGGTGCCTTCTCGCTGCTTTGCGTGACGCTGGATATTGCGGATACAAGAGAGAACTGCAGAACGGGTGCGGGCCACCGCTGGACCCCCATCGGCGCTGCCCCCCCTTCACTTCTTCTCTTTGACCTTCTCTTCCGGCAGCGGGGGCGGGGGGACGCTGTCGAAGCTGATGCTCGAATCGGCGGAGTACTTGGCGTAGATGCGGAACTGCTCGTCATTTTTCGTCAGGTAATCGTCGCCCGACATCTCGACCACGGCCTGCAAGGGCAGCAGGAACTTGTGTCCGCTCAATTCCTGATAATCGTAATCCAGGCGCGTTTGGGCGCTCTTCACCGGGAAGTCCGCCGGTATCCCCTCGGCCTTCACGGTCACCCGCAACACCTGGTGCGTTTCCTCATCCACCAGGACCTGTCCGCTGTATGCGGGGAAAATATGGCGCCCGTCGTCGTAGCGGATCTCGTAGCGGGAGTTGGCCTGGTCGATGTGATAGTTGAACGCCATCACCACGCGCTCGCGCAGGCGCGACCGGTGGTCGAAGACGAAGCGCGCCTGGCTGGCCGGTTCGAAGACGCCCCGCATCAGGCTGCCGAAATCGCCGAACGCCTTCGCGCCGCCGACCTTTTCGTAGTCCTGGCGCGTCACGCTGTTGTTGATGGTGATCAGCTTGTAGTTTTCCTTCTGCTCGAAGTAGCTGAGCTTGAGCAGCAGGGTATCGCCGTCGCGCCAATCGGGATCGCCCGAGCGCGGCTTGGGCGCGCTTGACCGCTTCACCACTTCCGTGCAAATGAAATCCGGCAGGCTCTGGCTGTAATTCAGCGCGTATTCGCGAACGTCGGCGATAATGGCCGCCTGCTCCTCGGCCGATGGCGGCGGTGGCGGAACATAGACCGGAGGCGGCGCCGCCGGCTTGGGCGCGGCCAACTGTGCCGAACGGTCGCGCAGCGCGAACAGCGCGTGCAGCGTCCGCGGCCCCGCGCCGGCGGTTTCGAGGCGCTGGATCGCGGCGTCACTCAGCTTCTCGGAAAGGTTCACCCTGCTCAGGTATTCCGCCACGTCCTTATCGGACTGTTTGAGTTGGATGGACGACTGAATAAACTGCGACAACCGCTCCACCGTCCAAGTCTGCGCCAGGGCCACGGCGCAACCCAGCGCCAGGCCCAGCAAAAGCCGCAACCGCATGCCTTCAGTTTCGCATGGAACACCTTGGCGTTCGCTCTTTCGAGCCGGCGGAAAAACTCCGAAAAAAGTCTTAGGGCCACCGATAAACACCGATGAACACGGATAAGAGAGTTCTTATATCTGTGTTCATCCGTGTTTATCGGTGGCCCGTCATGCTTTTCGGCAGGCGATCTCCATTGTGAGAAATCTCACACTATGCCGGGGGGATTCGGAAATTCGGGGCTGATGGACTGATACGCATTTATGGCTGGCGATACTATGTATGTATATACCAGTACCAGGAGATGCCATGAGGTCCTTACTCGCTTTGGGTCTTTCCACGGTTTTCTGCCTGGCGATTCCAGCCTCGGCCAAGGACGGCACGGGAGCCATCGAAGGCCTGATCGTCGCCGCGGACACGAAGGCTCCGTTGCGAGACGCGGTGGTGACGCTCTCGGGTCCTTTTGCCGCCACTTATCTGGGTATTCGCGATCAGCCATCTTCCCCGCCGCTCGTTCGCACCGAGACCGACCGGAATGGACGCTTTGTCTTCTCCGGCCTCGATACGGGAAACTACCAGATCCGCGCCACTAAGAACGGATACGCCGCTTCGGACTGGAGCTACGAAACGCGCGCGACGGAGCTGGTGCCTGTCGCCGCCGGTCAACAGGTGAAGGACGTGGTGGTGAAACTGGAAGCCGCCGCCGTCATCGCCGGTACGGTGCGAGACAAGGCCGGGCTGCCGCTACAGGGCGCCTCGGTGCGGGTGCTGCGCCGCAGTTACCGGGAGAGCCGCAAGCCGCATTTCATTTTTTGTCCCGGGATTGGCGCTACCGACGACCGGGGCGAGTATCGCATTGCCGGCGTGCCTTCCGGCAGCTATCTGCTGCGCGTCACCCCTCCGCGAACCGCCAAGGATATTCCGCAGATCTACTTCCCGGACACGGCGGATTATCGAGCCGCGCAGTGGATTACGATCGCCTCGAAAGAAATCCGCAAGATCGATTTTTCGATGCGCACCGGGCCGGTGGCGCGAATCGACGGCCGCGTGCTGGCGCCGGACGGAAAGACGCTCGGCCAATTGACGATAGGCTTGAACCCGCGTGGGGACGGCCCTTCCGACCGCATCCAGGCCGGTATCAGTACGGGCGGAGGGATGGGCCCGTTCGAAATCTCGGATGTTACTCCCGGTTCTTATATTTTGAGCGTGGCCGACCGGAACCAGAAGTTCGCCGCGTTACAGGAACTGAATGTCACGGGCGACATGGACGGCGTATTTGTGAAGCTCGCGCCGGCTTGGCAAGGGCGCGGAGTGGTCTACGTGGAAGGCGGCGGCGCGCCGGCTCTGAAGGGAATCACGGTCAAGTTGCTGCCGCTCGATCTTCCTTGTTGCGGCACTCCCCACGCGACGGTCGGGGAGGACGGCACTTTCGTTTTCGATCCTCTGATGCCCATCCACTACACGGCCGCCCTGGAGAACCTTCCGGCGGGTTACTACGTCCGCGCGATTCGGCTCGACGGCAAGGATATTGGCGGGGCGGGCTTCGCGGTGGAAGCGGACGCATCGTTTACCATCGCGCTGGCTGGCGGCGGCGCGCGCCTCGCCGGATTGGTCGCGGACGCCGCAGGCAAGCCCGCGCCCTACCCTGAGGTCACGCTGGTCCCGGTGGATGGGAACGCCCTCGGCGCGCGCAACGTGCTGGCCGATGCGCAGGGCAATTTCAGTTTCGATGAGGTCCTGCCCGGGCGGTACAAGGTGCTGGCATGGGAAACGCCGGAAGATGCCCGATACCTTCAAGTCCAGGATTCGGATGTGCTGGCGCCGTTCGCCGCCAAGACCGGCAGCGTAACGCTGGTGGCGGGCGAGCGGCAAACCGTTACTCTGACACTGATCACGGCCGGGGAAAGCCGGAAGCTGGTCGCCCCTCGATGAGCGCCAGCGTCCGCTATGCCGGCTCGTGCGATATGTTGCCGAGGATCCAATGAAAAACGCGCTTATCTTACTCGTATGCTTGTGCGCGGCCGCTCCCGCGATGTTCGGGCAGACCGTGCCCGCGAAAGGGAGTATAGAGGGCCAGGTGGTGGATGCGAAGACCAATGCGCCCGTCAGGAAAGCGGCGGTCAGCTTGCAGGGCGGGATGCCGTTTGCACGGCCGGGTCAACCGCTTTCCAATAGCGGTCCGTTGAGGGCGGAAACCGACGCCAAGGGCAACTTCGCTTTCCGCGGCGTGGAACCTGGAAATTACCGGCTCAGCGGCCAGCATGAGGGATATGTGGCGATACCCTACCAGGGCTACCCGACCGTATCGGTGGTGTTAGGGAGGGGCCAGGACCTCAAGGGCGTGATCGTGAAGTTGACACCGCAGGCCGTGATTACCGGGAAAGTGCTCGATGAAGATGGCGAGGCGGTGCAAGGGGCGCAAGTTGCCACCATCCAGCGGGACGGCCGGCAGCGTGGCGGCAGCGGGTGGAACCCCATGGGCAACGGGCAGACCAACGACCTGGGCGAGTACCGCATCGCCGGCCTCACTCCAGGCAGTTACGTGGTCCGCGCAACCTGGCGCAACAACATGCCCATGCCGTACTATGATTCCGAACGGCCGCTCGCGGCCGAGCCGGAGCTCGAATATATTCCCACGCATTATCCGAGCGCGGCCGATGCGAGCAAGGCCACGCCCGTGACGGTCGCGATGGGCGCGGAGATTCACGGGATCGACATCCGGCTGCGAAAAGCCAAGACGGTGCGCGTTCGGGGACGCGTGGAAGGCGTGCCAGCCAGCGCCAGCGGCAACGGCTTCGGCGGCGGCGGACCCATGCCGTGGGTCACCCTGGTCCCTCGAGACGCCTCACGGTTCGATTTTTCCGGGAACATGACGCCCATGATGCAGCCCGGAGACGGCACTTTCGAGATTCGCGGCGTGCTCCCGGGAGCCTATTTTCTGAGTGCTCAGTGGAACGATCCGAACGCGAAACCGCCGATGGCGGCCGTCAAACCCATCGACGTGTCCGAGTCCATCGACGGCATCGTCCTTCGTCTGGACCCCGCTCGCGATGTGCAAGGCACCGTCACCGTGGAAGAGAAGACCACCGTGGACCTGGGCAATGCGAACGTCAGGCTGACGATTCGCGGGCCCATACAGGGAAGGTATCCGCAGCCTGCGCGCATCGCCAGCCGGGAGTTCACACTGAAGGATATCCTGCCGGTTCCCGCCACGGTAGAAGTGGACGGCTTGCCGCCGACTTGCTACGTGAAGGAGGTTCGCTATGGCGGCCGGCCGGTCCCTGCGGAGGGCACCGATCTCACTTCGGGTGAGCAACTGGAAATCGTCCTGAGCACAGCCGTGGCCGAGCTCGCCGGCACGGTGGTGGATGCGAAGGGGAAAACCACACCTAACGCCGTGGTGACGCTGATCTCCCCTGACGCGAACGGCTGGCCGCAGCAGGCCCGCCCGCGCGTGGGCGGAGATTTCGCCATCAACGTCAAACCGGGCGAGTACCAGGCGATCGCCTGGGAGACCATCGACATGAACCTGCTGACGCCGGAATTCCTGAAACACTTCGCCGGCAGGATCACGCCGGTCAAGCTCGCGCCCGGCGCGCACCAGATCGTCAAGCTCACCCTGATTTCTCTCGCGGACGCCGCCAAAGCCGCCGGCCTCGCGCTGCCGGAGAGGCCGCTGGGCTCGATCGCCGGAACGATTGTGGATTCGAAGACCGGCGCGCCGGTGAAGAACGCCACCGTTAAGCTGCTGTATCGCGGCGGATCGTATGCCGGCGGCGTGATGCGGCCCTCGCCGGCGGGCAATCCCTACAGCATGGAGACGGACGACCGCGGCCGCTACTCTTTCCCCAGCGTGGAGCCCGGCTTCTACCGGGTCGCCGCGCAGGCGCGTGGTTACGCCACTGCGAGGTCCGATCCCGCCAACACGGAGGAGTACAGCATCGTGGGCGATGGCCAGCACTTGACTGGCGTGGTGGTGAAGATCGACGCGCAAGCCGTGATTACCGGCAAGATCGTGGATGAGGACGGCGAACCGCTGATGCGCGTGCGGGTATCGGCGGCGCTCCGCAGCCCGGACAACCGCGGGGCCGGGCAGTGGCGCTTTCTCGGCAGTGGCGAAACTGACGACCGCGGAGTGTACCGCATCGCCAACCTCCAGCCCGGAAGCTACCTGGTGCGCGCCACCTACCGCAACCCCGGCGGTCCGACTTTTGAGCAGGACTTGCCCGAGCAACCCGATATGACGTACCGCGCGCGGTTCTACCCCGATGCCACCGAGCCCGGCTCGGCCAAACCGGTAGTTCTGGCCACCGGAGCCGAAGTGACCGGAATCGACATTAAAATGCAGCGGGTTCCCACCGTCCGCGTGCGCGGCAAGGTGACCGGCGAGGAACCGGCCGGCCGGGCTAACGTTCGGTTGGTTCCCAAAAAGGAGCGCGATGGATTCCCTTCCGAGGAGCTGGTGGCGACTCGCGGCCCGGAGGGCGAATTCGAGTTTTCCGGCGTCAGGCCCGGATCCTACTATCTCATCGCGGGAGGTTTCTCCGGTTCCCGGGCCGCGGTCCAATCGATCGACGTCGGCGAGAAGCACATCGACGGTTTAACGCTGGACCTGGCGGGCCGCCGCGAAATTCGCGCCGCTTTCAAGCTGGAGAACGGGCGCGGCCCGGTCTTCTTCAACCTGATCCCGACGATTCCCGGCCTGCCGGCAATCAACCAGAATGTGATGGACGGCGATACGACGCTCACCCTGACCAACGTGGCGCCCATCCCCTACAAGATCGGCGATGGCCTTCAGCCGGACTACTACTGGAAATCCATCGTGCAGGGCGGCCAGCCCATCACGGGCCACGTTATCGATTTCGGCGTTCCCGGCTTGCTGGAGATCACGGTCAGTTCCGGGGCGGCGCGGGTGGATGGCTCGGTGATCGATTCCAAAGGCAAACCGGTTCCCAACGCAGTGTTGGCGCTGGCGCCCGCGGGCGGAGCTTCGGGCGCTGTGCGGACGGGCACGGCGGACGCGCAAGGCAAGTTTTATTTCGCCTCCCTCGCACCTGGAGATTACCGGCTGGCGGCTTGGGCGGTCAGCCCCGCCGGTTCGATCGAGGACGCGGACTTCGTCCGGAGTTCCGCCGCCAATTCCGCGCCGCTGTCGCTCGCGCCGCGCGACCGCAAGACGGTCCAGGTCACCGCCAACCCATAGCCCCGTGGCGCGGCCTGTCCAGGCTGCTGAGTCGAGATTCGTCTCGACTCTTCTTGGGTTCTACGAAGGCGACTCGTTTCGGGAAGAAAAGCCCAGAGGACTCTCGGCTCTGCAGGCCGGACGGCCCGCGCCACGGGGCGGTTACTCGTTGACGTGCACCACCTGCGCGGGGGCGAAGCCGTTGAACCACGTTGACGACGCGTTGCTGTACGCGCCAATGTCTTCTGAGTAGACTAGATCGTCTATCTCCAGCTTCGGCAGCTCCTCGGACTGCGTGATGATGTCCATGCCGTCGCACGTCTGGCCAAAGACTGTCGACAGTTCCTTCTCGCCTGTCTTGAAGGCACTGAGACGATACTGGCAATGGTCGAACACGATGCCGGAATAGGTGTGGTACACGCTGTCGTCAATGTAATAGCACGTCTTGCCATCGCGAACCGCTTTGCCGATGACGCGTGCGATGGCCGTCGCGGCGGTAGCCACCAGGTACCGGCCCGGTTCAGCCAGAATCTCGATTTCCGCCGGGAACAGCCGGTCGATCTCGGCGTTGATCTTGCGCGCCAGCGGCCGCAGCGGCTTCACGTGCGTGTCATAGGGAACCGGAAATCCGCCGCCGATGTCGAGGATCTTGATCTCATGGCCACGGGCTAGTGCCTCCTGCCGCACGGCTGCCGCGATGTTCAGAGCCTGTACGAAGTTATCGAAGTTAGTACACTGGCTCCCCACGTGAAAGCTCAGCCCTTCCACCACCAGGCCGGCGCGGAAGGCTTCGACGATCAGGTCCACGGCCTCTCCGGAATCGCAGCCGAACTTCGACGACAGCTCCACCATCGACCCGGTATTGGGCACGCGCAGCCGCAGCACCAGGCCGGCGTGCGGCGCAAACCGCTTGATCTTGCGCAGTTCCTCGAAGTTGTCGTAGGTCAGCAGCGGTTTGTATTGGTCCAGCGCCTCGAGCGTTTCCCGCGGCTTGATGGGGTTGGCGTAGATGATCTTGTCCCAGATGAAATCCTGCCGCTCTTTCGCCGGCAGGCGCTCGATGTTCTGGTGCACCAGCAGGAATTCGGGCAGCGACGCCACGTCGAAACTGGCGCCTGCTTTGTACAGCGTGCGCACGATCTCCGGCGCCGGGTTGGCCTTTACGGCGTAATAAGCCTGCACTCTCGGCAGGTGGCGCCGGAAGTTCGCGTAATTGCGGCGGATCACGTCGTGATCGATCACCACCAGCGGCGTCCCGTGTTTGCGCGCTTGGGCGAGAAGCTCCTTCTTAGTCATCGATCAATCGAGCACCGGGTCCGACCCGTCGAGCATCTTCACTTTATTGTGGGCGAAGTACTCCTTCGTCAGCGCCTTCATCATCTTGCCCCGCTGATCGTAAAGGCGGCGCGATTTGCGCGGTTTGTGGCGGGAGAGTGCGTAGTGCGTGAGCAACGGCATCGCGATGGTGGTGTCGGTGTAGCACACCACCGCGTCGGGCAGGCGGTCGGGGTCCACTTTTCCCCAGCTCACGGCTTCGCTGGGCGTGGCGCCGCTCAGCCCGCCGGTATCCGGGCGGGCGTCGGTGACCTGGAGGAAAAAGTCCTGGCCGAATTCCTTGATGCGCAGCACTTCCTGGATCTGCGGTTCGGTTTGCAGAGTAAAATTCTTGGGACTGCCACCACCCCACAGCACCACCGCACTCCTGCCGCCACTCCGCTTGGCGGCCAGCACAAAGGCAGTGGTCTCATTGACGTCGATCGACGGATTCAGGCGCAGCTTGTTGCCGCGCAGCTCCACCCCGGCGACGTTCATGCCAATGGTGGAATCGCCCGGTGACGACGTGTAGCACGGCACGCCCGCGCGATAGGCCGCGGCCAGCACGGAAACATCCTTCAACCCGGCCTTGCGTTCCCACTCGGCGGCGTATTTTCCCAGCAAATAATGCAGCTCCGCGGTGCCCATTTCCTTCTGGAATTCCGGCTGCACCAGCATGTCGCGCAGAATCTCGTCGGTGGCCATCAGGCAGTCGCTGTAGCCGAGCAGCACGTCGTAGACGCGGACGATGTCATTGTCGCGAAGCTCGGTGTCGTTCATGCGGAAATCGCCCACACGCACCGGATAGTTCAACGCGAAGTGCATGTCATGGTAAAGATTGGCGCCGGTCGCCACGATCCAATCCACAAATCCCGCCTTGATCAGCGGAACGATCGATGAGCAGCCCAGGCCGGCCGGCGTCAGCGCGCCCGAGAGGCTCATGCCGATGGTCACGTCCGGCTCCAGCATTTTCTCCGTGAAGAGCTGGCAGGCTTCGCGCAGGCGGGCGCCATTGTACGCCAGGAAGGCGCCGTCGATGAGGTCGGCGAGCTTCTCCCGGCCGGTCACGTTCTTGGGCTGAATGCGTTTGCCGGAGAGAAACTTGTCGCGGTTGGGGCAAGCTTTCTTCTTCAGCCATTCCGGCATTTCGGAAAGGTCTTTGCGATAGCGGTCGTGTGACGGATGTGTGACTTGTTTCTTGGCCATGATGTGGGTTCCCCACGATTCTACCAGTCTTATGTGAAATGGACACGTCCGGCGCCACCGTTTATCCTCGACTCATATGACGAATTCGCGCCCGCCGGCAGCCTCGCTCGGTTTTTCGATGCCCGCCGAATGGGAGACGCACGAAGCTACCTGGCTGGCCTGGCCGCATCACCCCACCGATTGGCCCGGCAAACTGAACACCATCCGCTGGGTCTATACCGAGATCGTGCGAAAAATCGCAGCCGGCGAAACGGTCCGTCTGCTGGTCCGGTCGAAAGAGGAATCGAGGAGCGCCGCGCGCTATCTGGAGCGCGCCGGCGCGGACGTCGCCGCCGTCGAGTTCATCGTCCACCCAACCAACCGCGGCTGGATGCGCGACAGCGGCCCGCTGTTCGTCCGCCGGTCCGCGGGCCGCAAGCTCGAAAGCGCTATCGTGCAGTTCCACTTCAACGCCTGGGCCAAGTACGACGACTGGCAAAAGGACCGCCGCGTACCGGAGGTCGCAGCCAGACGTCTCGGCAAGCGGCTTTTCGACGCGCCGATTATCCTGGAAGGCGGCGGAATCGAGGTCAACGGCCGAGGGACGCTGATTACCACCGAGGAGTGTTATCTCGATCCCAAGATCCAGGTGCGCAACCCGGGCCTCGGCCGGGCCGGGTTTGAGGCCGCCCTGCGCGAGTGTTTGGGTGTCCGCAACATCTGCTGGCTGAGCCGCGGACCCGCCGGCGACGACACCCACGGCCACATCGATGACATCTGCCGCTTCGTCAACGCCCGCACGCTCGTGCTGATTCGGGAGGACAACCCGGCCGATGTCAACTATCGACCGCTCGAGGAAAACTGGGAACGCGTCCCGGACCTGCGTCTGGAAGACGGCTCCAAGCCAGAGGTGGTGGCGCTGCCGATGCCCGCGCCGCTCGTTTTCGACGGCTGCCGCCTGCCCGCCAGTTACGCCAATTTCTACATTTGTAACGCGGGGGTCCTGGTCCCCACCTTCAACGACCCCAACGACCGCGTGGCGCTCGGGATACTGGGGGAACTGTTCCCCGACCGCCCGGTAGTGGGAATTCACTGCGTCGATATGATTCTGGGCTTCGGCTCCCTCCACTGCCTGTCGCAGCAACAGCCGGCGGAATAAGGTGCGGGGGACAGACAGCACTGTCCACGCGGCGCAAGAGCGGCGCCTTGGGACAGTGTAGTCTGTCCCCCGGTCTTATTGAAGTGTGGTATCTTGCAAGTGGAGCATCATTATGATTGAGGATCTGTTACGGCCCCAGCATCTGCTTTTGATCTTGGGTATTTGCCTTTTGTTTTTCGGGCCGTCCAAGCTGCCCGAGCTCGGTAAGGGACTTGCCCAGGGCATTCGTGGCTTCAAGGACTCGTTAAAAGACACGCCGCCTTCGGACACGCCCAACAAGCCCGTCGAGTAACAATGCTCGGGCGCCCTGCGGATCAGCGCGGGCGGCGAGAGCCTCGACTGTGCTAGTTTCTTAGTTGGAATGCGACTCTTTCCCGTATTGAGGATGGGTGTGCCGATTGCCGCCATCTGCCTGTGCGTGCAGGGCCAAAACCCGCCAAGCCAACCCCCGGCAGCTAAGGACGCGCCGCTCGAAACCAAGGGCATGCCGCCCAGATCGGCTCCTACGGATTATCCCGACCAGGCTGACGCGGGCAAGGTGACGATTGCGGCCGAGTTCCAGGGACACGCGGTACCCACGGCGCAAGGGAACCTGACCACGGAAGATTATGTGGTGGTCGAAACCGGTTTCTACGGCCCGAAGGGCGCCCGAATCAGGCTATCCTTCGACGACTTCACGCTCCGCATCAACGGCAAAAAGGCGGTGCCCAGCCAGCCGTACGGAGCGGTGCTCAGTAACGTCAAAGACCCCGAATGGCAGCCGCCCGAACCAGAAAAAAAGAAGACCAATGGCATCTTCAGCGGCGACGACGAGCCAGAGCAGAAGGAAAAAATAGACCCGAGAGGCGAGGGCAAAATGCCGCCTTTTCCGGTCAAGGTTCCCATTGAAGTGCAGCGCGCCATGGCACAGCGCGTGCAACGGGCCGCGCTTCCGGAAGGCGATCGCGCTCTCCCGGTGGCCGGACTGGTTTTCTTCCCGTACAGCGGCAAGAGAGAGAAGCTCCGCACGCTGGAGCTGATTTACTCGGGCGCCGCCGGAAAAACTACCCTGACGCTGGAGCCGTAAAAACTCCGGTAACGCCGGCGATCTTGTCGCCGGTGATTTGCCCAAGGCACTGCTCTTTCCCTGCGTGGACAGTGCTGTCTGACCCCCACACCGCGATTGTGGGGCGGGACGGGGGCGTCCCGCGCGGACCAGGGGGTCCGCCCCTCGAATCCGGCTGTATTCCGCCTCTTGACGCAGCGATGTATCACTCCGTCCGGAATTGCATGCTGCGCATGGCCTGGCCGCCAGCGGAATCTGTCACGGTCAGCTCGGCGCGATAGGTTCCGGGCGGAAGGGTTGCGACCGGCAATTTGAGCGCGATCGGAATCACCTTATTGGCGGACTTGGCCAGGGTGCTCAGGTCGACATCGCCGGAACTCCACGCTTGCTCGTTGCTCTGTGCGTCCAGCAGGCGCAGCCGCATGGACAATTGGACCGTCGCGGCGCCATTGGCGAGCGGCTCGTAGATTTCGAAATAGGCCTCGGCCGTGCCGGTCTTCGACAGAACATCGGAGCCGGAGACGGCGATCCGGTTGCCGCGGAAAATCAGCGGGGTCTTGCCTGCTTCGGTCTCGTCCTGCGCGGCCTCGGGCGATATCGGCTGCACATTGCGGCTGAGGGCTATGGCGCTCAAGCTGAGTTGCGCGGCGTTGAACGGATCGATCGCCAGGGGAGCTTCGACGGCGCCGAAACGATCCTGGGCGGTGCGAAAAATAACCTTGAACTGGTAGTTGCCCGGAACCACTTCAAACTGCCTCTCATAGTGGAGCGGGTGCCGCAGAAAATCGTCGAACTGCTGGCGGGTTTCGAAATCGAACTTCACTTTATTTCTGAAGCGGGCGGCCACGTCGCCGCCAGGGATGTACGCCAGGCCGAGCACATCCATCTCGGCGTGAACCCCGCCGTTCATTTCGGTGGGATCGAGAGCTGGAGTCGGAACATCGAGCGCTACGTTGACTCGCGCCACGCCGTTGGCCTCATAAAAGAACGGGACCGAAGCCGACGCCGCTATGTTGCCGGCTTCCGCCGACTCCGCCAGCCGTTCTAACTCGTTCTCCTTTGGCTTGACGGCGGCCACCGTCACCTGGCCGGCGTTGCAGTACAGGTTTCGCCCGCCCACTTTCACGTCGGCCCGGTTCACCGTGACCTTGAGCGTATGGCAGCTTCCTTCCGCGGATACCGCCGGCGAGTAAGCCAGCGTGTAGGCTTCGTCCTGCTCGCGGGTCAGCGGATCGAAAACGCCGGGACCGTCGCTGCCGCGGGCGAGCGCGGACCCGCCAGTGGCTTCGGCCAGATCGAGCGCCCAGCCCGGAGTTGCCACGCCGGCTTGCGCTTCCACCGGATAGACCGAAACATCCGCCTTGCGGAACTCGAGCTCCATGTCAAACGGATCCTGGTGCGGTCCCGCGTTCTTCTCGCTCTTGCCCCGCGTGCGCCGCGTCGAAAAAAGGGACTCCGACGGCTGCTCGCCGGCAGCGCCGGTAGATGGCGCAACATGGGGCACGAACAGGACCACTACTTTGTGGCCGGGCACCTTGGCCAGGCCCTTCGCCACTTGGGCGAAATAGAGCGGCCGCAGATCTCCACCGGGATCGGCGGGATGATCGCAGTGCGTTAGGTCCGGCCATTCACCGAGCGCGTGTTGCAGCCGGCCGCCATCGGACGTGAATGGCGTGGAGGTCGTGTTGTAGCAAACGTCCGTGTAAACGATGGAGATCAACCGGTTGGGGCCGGCATTGTCCGCCACGAATTTGCCGGCAGCCTGCTGGATCCACTTACGATCGTCGGCGGACTGCACACCGAACATGAGGACGACGTGCTGTTGCTGGCTGATTCCCGTCACGGCGGGTCCGGTGTGAGTCAGCAGTCCGGTGATCGATTGTTCCTTGCCATCTTCGAAGACATGGAAATCGGCCGCCGCCAGGCCATGGACAGGTTCGCCGTTCTGGCCGGTCACCACCGCATCCACCAGCACCAACTGTGGCTCGGGTTTCGCTCCCGCACTGGCTGCGCCGGTTTGAGCCAGCAGCGGCAAACCCAGCAACAGCAGCAGCGCCCACGGCCGTGGCGCGCGCATTCCTGCGTAATGCCGGATACTTTTCCCTTTCCGAGCGCCAGCGGTAAATTGTGGGGCGGACGCCCTCGTCCGCGCGCGACCCCCTGGTCGCGCATCGCCCGGGCAAGTACCTGATTCCTCTGACGGAGAGCGGGTCCAGGGGGACCCACGCAGACCAGGGGCTCTGCCCCACAAGGTCGCCGCGGCATTCCGAGACTGGGAAAAGTATGCAATATTACGCATTCCTGCGTGCAGCGTCGAGATCCGTCTCGACGCTGCTTCGCGCGGCGTCCGCGAAGTTCTCATGGGATCTCCACGGTGTCGTTGGCGCTGGCCATTTGCTGGCTTTCGGCGTCGCGCGCGACCACGCGAATCATGTAAGAGCCGCTCTTGACGTCGAAGTCGTTATTGACCGTGACGCCAAGCGAACGCCGGTGCTCGACATCCTGGTCGGTCAACCGGATTTCCACCACCTTCTGGGTCCCTTTCACGTAGTTGCCGTTGCCATCGAAAAGGGCGCACACCAGGGTCACGTCGTTGCGATTCCGGTCGTCCTGCTTGCGTAAGTGAAGCTGCCGGATGTCGAGGTGAGCGATGACTTTCAGCCTGGCTTCCGCGGTGGTGGTCTTATAGAACTGAGTGTCGATGTCGAGCGGCAGATCGCGCAGCTCGTCGTGGGAGAACACGGCCTCGCCGATTTCCCGCGTGGAAGCGGTTGCGGCATCCTCCACGTGGTCTGACGCCCAATAACCCTTGCGCGCCTGCACCGAAAGTCCCTTGCCGTTCGCCAGTGTCACTTTAATATCGTGGAACCTTCCGTCCGTTTTGAGATCCTTGGGATAGAAGCCCAAATAGTAGACGTACTCCGGCGGGTTGGCCAGGCGGTTGAATTCGGCCAGGAAATCGTTCTGCGCGAGCGCGGTGCCACCGGTTGCATCGGCCAGGTCATGCAGTATCAGCCCCTGGGCGGTGATGGCGTCATGGTCGAACCGGGCCACCTGCAATCCGGTGTCGGGGCTCGATAGACGGCAGCCGGGAACTTCGCCGGTCGGGTCGATGGTGAATACTCCGCGCCCGTCGAGGGTGTTGATGATGACGCCGGAGCGGGTGGCGCGGTCGATGGATTCGCTGAGGCTCCGCTGCAACTCGTCGGGCAGGTACATGCCGGGCGAGACCAAAAGCATAATCCGGTCGCCCGGCATGGAGCCGAGCAGCCGCACCACGTTGTTGAGGATGCGGAAAGCGCTGCTGGCGTCGCTGGCGCCTTCGTTGTAGACTGCGCGGAGAGTGGATCTGGCGATGGGGGCAGCTTCGTTCACCTGGTGACAATTTAGTGTGAGGCAATCCATGGTGATGTAGGTCTGCATCAACAGCGCCGGCGGCATTGAGGTGCAGGTATACGCGCAGCTAGGCCCTGTCGTGCTGCAGCCCGCCAGCTCGTCGCCGGGATTCTTCATGAACAGGTCCGCCACGTAAAAGCTGGCCGGAGGGAAATGCACGCGCGGCGGCACGGGCATGATCTTCATCAGCGCCTCGCTTAATTTCGCCACGTCATTGGTGAACTCGAGCGTCGTAGTGCCGGAGAGCGTCAGCACCGCGATGCGCTCCTGCGGTGGTATCCCCTCGATGTGCTTCAGGGCGGCCTTGCGCGCGTTCATCAGATCTTCCAGCTTGAGATGGACATCGTCGAAGACAAAGGCCACGAAGCGGCTGGGGACCACCGGCTTTGCCTTGGCCGGCTCGCCCGGCATTTCCGCTTTGGCCGGCTGCGCGGCCTTCGGGACGGCGCTGCCCTCCAGGGTGAACTGTGCGATCTCCTGCGGCTTGCCGCGATCGGTGAGCTGAAAGTCCTGCTTTTGCAAGTTGCCAACCGTGTTTCCCTGCTTGTCGCGAACCACCACCGGAACGCGCACCAGGTTTACCGTCGATTGAAAGGTGAATGTCTCGTCTCGGGTGCTAACCCCGCCGGTCTGGGTCTGCGCCGCGAGCGTAGCAATAAGAAGAAAAAAGGACCAAGAGCGCACTAAGCTCTCCTTCCGTGAGAAAGCCGGCAGCGCAGGCTTCCGCCGAAATGGGCGCGCTTCGGGCCACTCGTTTGAATTATAACGTCGCCGGCGCGCGGGCTGCGCCGGAGATTGCTAGCTCGAAAGGGCCATGCGGCGCGGGACGGCGCGACCGCTCCCTGTGGTCGCGGCTCTGAAAGCCGGCGGCGGTAATAGACGGCAACCGGCGCGGGTTGGAACGCGTTTAAAGGTATGAATGCTCCAAAGACCGATGTGTGCCTGGATCGTGCTGGCTATCGCCGGCGGCGCGGCAATGGCGGCCGATTCGCAGCCTTGGAAGGACAAGCAGATTGCGGAATGGACCGTGGAGGAAGCGCGGCAGGTGCTCACGGAGTCGCCATGGGCGAAGACCGTGACGCCCTCGCCGGACGGGTCGGGCAGGCTCGGGCAGTCGCGGGCTGGCATGGGCGCGCCCGGCCTCGGAATCGGCGGGATCGGCCTGGGACTTCCCGGAATGGGGCGGCGCGGCGGCATGGGGCGTGGCTCCAATGACGCCGGCAGTACGGATTCCGGGCAGATGCCGGCGCTGACACTGCGTTGGATTAGCGCGCTGCCGATGAGTTCGGCCCTGCTCATCACCCACGAACCGAATGCGCCTTCGGTGGACGAAGACCATTACGCGATCGCGGTGTATGGCGTGCCCAGCGGCATCGTCCACGGGGATCCGGACAACCTGGGCGCGGAGTTGAAGAATCGCGCGGCGATCAAACGCGAGGGCAAAAAGGACATGAAGCCTTCCAGCGTGGAAGTTCTGCTGCGCGACGACGGGCCGGTAATTATTTATCTTTTCCCGCGCACCAACGAGATCACGCGGAAGGACAAGGTCGAATTCGATGCCGAGATTGGCCGGCTGAAGTTCGCGCAGGACTTCTTCCCGGACGAAATGATCTACCAGGGCAAGCTGGAACTGTGACGTGGAAGCCGGCGCCAGAAACGTCCGGCTTCTGCCCGTGCGCGCCTTATTGCCCGGCCACCGCGTACTCCAGACGCCGCTCCACGCGCTGGGCGCCTTGTTGAATGGCGATCTTGATCGCATACTTGCCCGGCGCGGGCACCGTGGCGATGCTCATCGGAATGGCGCCGGAGGGATCGGGCGCGGGAAGATCGGCGGTCTGGCGGGCGATCACGCGGCCAGCCAGCGAAAGCTCGACCTCCATGCTCGGCTTCGCTTCGGCGGCCGTGTCGGGATACACCATGAAATACACGAATGGATGGGCCGACATATTCACCACGCCATCCAGCTCCGGCGACGCGCGTTTGCCGCCGTACTCCAGGGGATCGGCCGGATCCGGCGGCCCGTTGACGTCATCCAGCGTCTTCACCAGCAGCAGGTCGCTGAGGGCGACACCGCCCGAGCCCGGATTCTCGAATTGCACGGTCTCGACGCTGGCCTGGTTGGCTTCGCGGTCGGCGACCGCCGCTTCCAAGGTGTACCGGCCCGGCGGCAGCGTGACCGGCTGCGAGTAGCGGAGCGAACCAGCCCGCAAGGCGGCCAGCCGCGTATCGGGAAAAGTGAACGGGAAGTCATGGCTGATCTTCTCCACCACGCGGCCTCCCGCGTCGCGGATCAGCGCTATCACCAGGACGTGCAGCCGGAACGTTTGCAGGGGGCCCGGCGTGGTCTTGATGCCGGCAGCCGGCACGTCCACGGCCACCGCGTACTGCGAGCCCACGACACCCGGCCGGAAGCGGAGAGCGCTCACGTGAAAATCGAAGGCGTGCGGCGGCGGGCTGGCCTGGAGGGCCTCCATGGCGGGCCGTTCAAACAGCTTTTCGGACAGCGGATCGTGAGCGGAATCGGCCCGCCGCAGAATCGGGCGCTGCTGGTCGTCCTCGGCGGTTTCGACCGGCGCCGGCATCGGCAGCCGGTAGTCGCGGATATCGAAGAGCTTCCAGTCGCCTTTCGGCGGCGAAACCTTCAGCGTCAAGGCCACTTCATCGCGCGGTCCCTGATAATAGGCCACGCGTAGGTGATGCATACCCTCCGTAAGCTCGGTCCGGCCGCTCGCATATGTTGTGGAATGTACCCCGTCGTTATCCACGACCCGGCGCTCGTCGATGAAAAGAATGCTGCCATCGTCGGATTCCAAAGAGAACGAGTACCTGCCAGCTTCCTTAACCCAGAAGTCGGCCTGGTAGTCGATCGCGAACCATTCGAGGCGGTCCGTCACACCCGTTATGCCTTGCAGCCAGGATCGCGTGGGGACGTTGAGGGTGAAGGTGCAGACGGTGCCCCCCGGCTTCGTCCGTTCGAGCGTCGGCAGCATCGGTCCGAGCCTCTGCGTGTCATAGGGGATGTCGTACACCTTGCCTTGAATCATTCCCGCGAAGCAGTTCGTCGAACCGAAGTCGAAGGTGTCGTCCTTCCGGCGCTTGATCGCGTGCGCGGGCGGCGGCAGCAGAAAGGCGCACAGGAGTACAAAAAGTGGAAACGAGGACCAGGAGCGCACGATACTCTCCTTCCGCGAAAACCCGGCGGCGCGGATTGTCCGGAGTGGGCGCGCTGCGGCCGTCCCACTCGCTTTGCATTATAACCTCTGGACCCGCTCGCCAACCCCGCAAGTTGCTAGCTAAAAAGAGCCATTCGGCCAATCGAAAACCGCCGCGAGCGTGAGTTCCACGCGCATACGAACCATTTCGTCCGCGTGGTTGCCTCCGCCTTGGAATAAACTTGTCTCCATGAAGATTACCGGCAATACGATCCTGATCACGGGCGGCGGCACGGGCATAGGCCGCGGCCTGGCGGAGGCCTTCCACGCATTGGGAAACCGCGTCATTATCGCCGGCCGCCGCCAGCAGGCGCTCGAGGAGACCACAGCCGCGAACCCCGGTATGGCATCGCTTGCGCTCGACGTAGAAGACCCAGCCAACATACGCGCTTTCGCGGCTGAGTTAGCCGTGCGTTACCCGGCGCTGAACGTACTCGTCAATAATGCTGGAATCATGCGGTTCGAAAAGCTGCCAGCGCAACCGGACCCGCTCAGCGATGCGGAAGCCATCGTCGCCACCAATCTGCTGGGCCCCATCCGGCTGACCGCGGCGCTGCTGCCTCTCCTCGAAAGGCAGCCTTACTCCGCCATCATGAACGTGACCTCCGGGCTGGCGTTCGTTCCGATGGCGCCAACCCCCACTTATTGCGCAACCAAGGCCGCTCTCCACTCCTATACCCAGTCACTTCGCTATCAACTCCGTGGGACTACCACGGAGGTTCTCGAACTCATCCCTCCCTATGTCGCCACGCATCTCTCAAATGGGGCCGCCGACCCTCGCGCGATGCCACTCGACAAGTTCATTGCGGAGGCGATGGAAATCCTGAAGGCCCAGCCCGCGGCGGCTGAGATCTGCGTCGAAAACGTGAAGCGTCTCCGCTTCGCCGCCGAGAGCGGCCACTATGACGCCATCTTCCAGGGTCTCAACGAGGCCATGAGAAACCCCTGACAGCGGCGCCGTGGCGCGGCGCTTAGGGCCTGTCGGAAAATAGCCGTGCCATCCGACGTGGCGCACGCACTCGTCGGTGCCGCGTCGGCACTCGTGCCGACGCAAGGCGCCGCCGGAAAAAGACGTGTCGAGAAGAGTCTCGACACGGCACGCACGAGTGCGTGCGCCACGTCGGTCGCAAAGGATTTGGCATGGTTATTTCGTGACAGGCCCTTAGCTGCCGCTCACTCGCGAGATGACGGATCGCGTGGTAAAGCCGTATCCTATCACTAGCGGGGAGTTGCGACTGATCGACGATGGAGCGCATTGGACGGTACAAGATCGTTCGGGAACTGGGCCGCGGCGCCATGGGAGTGGTGTATCACGCGATCGATCCCAATATCGGCAGGCCGGTGGCGATCAAGACCATTCAGCTCGGTAACGTGCGCGATCCCGGCGAGCAGGAGCGGCTGCGCGAACGGCTGTTCCGCGAAGCCCGTTCGGCCGGCATCCTCTCGCATCCCAGCATCGTCACCATCTACGATGTCGAGCAGCAGGACGACCTGGCGTTTATCGCCATGGAATACGTGGATGGACCCACGCTCGACCAGATTCTTTCAGCGCCGCGGCCGATCGATCCGGAACGGATGTTCCGCCTCCTGACGCAAACCGCGGGCGCGCTCGATTACGCTCATCAGAGGGGAATCGTACACCGCGATATCAAGCCGGCAAATATCATGATCGCCACCGATGGCACGGCCAAAATCGCCGATTTCGGCATCGCCAAAATCACCACCTCCGAGCAACTCACCATGACCGGCTCCATCGTCGGCACGCCGCATTACATGTCGCCCGAACAGGTGCAGGGCCAGCCGGTGGACGGCCGTTCCGATCAGTTCTCGCTGACGGTGATTGCCTACGAGATGCTGACCGGCGAAAAGCCATACACGGGCGAGCACCTGACCACGGTGGTCTACAAGATTGTGGCGGAGGAGCCGAGGCCCGCGCACCTTTTGAACTCGACCTTGACGGTCCCCATTGAGGCTGTACTCTCAAAGGGTCTGGCGAAGAAGCCCGCCGACCGTTACGCCACTTGTCAGGAGTTTGTCCGCAGCCTGGAAAAGGCGTGCGCGGCGTCGCGCACCTGGAAAACCCTGGCGCGCGGCGGCGCCTTGAATGAGCCCACGCTGGCGGGAGCTCCACGCGCCGCCATCACGCTGCCGCCCGCCCGCCGCCCGCGCCGCGGCGACGAAACCGCAAATACGCGGGGCGAGCGTTCCAGGCTCGGCTTTCTTCCATTCCTGGCGGCGATTCTGATGGCGGCGGGCGTGCTCGCGCTAATCGGGTGGCAAACCTCGAGGTTTTCGTGGCTGATGCCAGGCGGCCGGGGAGGCGCGGCAACCGATCTCGCGCCAGAGCCCAAAGCGCCGCCGGCCATCGCCGCCAATGCGAAGCGCGCGGCGCCGCCCGCACCCGCGCCGGTATCGCCATCGCCATCTGCCACGGATGAGAGCAAGCCCAGTCCACTATCGGCCGCGCCAGCGCCCGGCGAGGAGAACAAGCCTGCCGGAGAAACCGCCAAGCCACTCGATGCGGACGCCGAGGTGCCTGTAGCGTCGGCCCAACCACCGGTGGCGGCGCCGGCACGGCGAATGGCGCCGGCGGTAGTGCCCGAGCCGGCCGAAGTGACCGTGATCACCAGTCCGGCCGGCGCCATCGCGATGCTCGACGGAAGACATGAGATGACCTGCTCGACGCCGTGCTCGCTCGATGCCGCGCCCGGCCGCCATACCGTTTCCATCGCCATGGCGGGCTACCAGCCGGAGCACCGCGACCTCGACGTCGGGTCCGGATCCATGGAGCTTCCCATGGTGATCCTGCGCTCCATCCAGGGCACCCTGTGGGTCACCAGTTCGCCGGCCGGCGCAGCCATCACCATCAACGGCAAGCGATTCCCGCAAACCACGCCCGCGCAAATTGCCCTGCCTCCGGGATCGTACCGTGTGCAGGTAGAAAAAGACGGGGCGCAGAACACCTCGGCGCTGGAAATCCGCAATGGCCAGACTAAGGTGCTGAAGTTGTCGCTCAGCCAGTAGACTCTGTCTGCTCCGACGCGGTTTCTGGAAGACCACGACGGCTTAACTGTAATGTTTTGTACTGGGACCAAGGTTCCCTCCTGCCCAGGCTTCGCAAAATGTACCTGTCTTTTTTGGTTTCCGGCGGATACAATGACACCCAAGCACTTGCCGCGGCGGAGGGGAAGCTCTGATGGCCATCAAGGTATTTGTCTATTTGCAGATTCTGGACCTGCTCACCACCCTGCTTGGCTTGCGGCTGGGAGCGGTGGAAGCCAGTCCGTTCGTACGCCTGTTGATGCACGCGGGGCCTGCGATTGGCCTCACGGTCTCGAAGGTACTCGCGCTTGGCCTGGGCGCTTTCTGCGTGTACACGCGGAGATTCGCTCTCATCCGGCTGGCTTCCTATTGGTACGGCGGCCTGGTGGCCTGGAACCTGGTCATTCTGCTGGCCCTGCCGGTCCACGTGGGCTCCTGATCTCCACTCCGGCCTCTGCGGCGCCCGGCGTGATCGGCGAGCGACGCGGGTCACCGCGCAGTTTCTCTCGCCGCGTTGGTAACCTTTTCCCCGGCTCTTGGTATAACCATCATGCTGCAAGACCTGCGTTACGCTTTTCGCGCCCTCCGGAAGTCGCCTTTGTTCGTCATTGTGGCTGTGGTTTCGCTGGCGCTCGGAATCGGCGCGAATGCGGCGATTTTCAGCCTCGTCAATCAGCTCATGCTGGAACTGCTGCCCGTCAAGCACCCAGAGCAGCTCGTCCTGCTGCAGGCCAAGGGCGAGCACTATGGCAGCAACACCGGCGACAACTCCATCTCTTACCCGATGTATCAGGACTTCCGCGATAAGAACCCGGTCTTCGCCGGCATGTTCTGCAAATACGGGATGCGCCTCAGCCTCACCACCGAGGGCCGCACCGAACTGGTCTCGGCCGAGCTGGTTTCCGGAAACTACTTCCCGGTGCTGGGCGTTCGCGCTGCACTGGGGCGCGTCTTCACGGCGTCGGACGATCTGGTTCAGGGCGGCCATCCATTGGTCGTACTCAGCTATGGCTATTGGACCACGCGGTTCGCGGCCGACCCCGGCGTGATCGGTAGGAAAATCGTGGTGGCCGGTTACCCGATGACCATTGTCGGCGTCAGCCAGGCCGGCTTCGACGGGGTGGAGAAAGGCTACTCGCCGCAGATCCGCATCCCGATGATGATGAAGCATGAGGTCACCGCCGGCCCCTGGTATTCGCTCAACGACCGCCGCGGCCGCTTCGTGCAGGCGTTCGGCCGCCTCAAACCCGGTGAGACGATGGAACAGGCCAAGGCCGGACTGCAGCCGCTGTTCCACCAGATCCTGAGCGGCGAGGTGCGCGAGAAGGATTTCGCCAAAACCACCGACTACACCCGGCAGCAATTTCTGCGCATGTGGATGAACCTGCTTCCCGCCTCCAAGGGCCACTCGTACTTGCGCGAGCAATTCTCGAAGCCGCTCGCGGCGCTGATGGGGATGGTGGGGCTGGTGCTGCTGATTTCCTGTTCAAACCTGGCCAACCTGCTGGTGGCGCGGGCCACCGCGCGGCAAAAGGAGATCGCGGTGCGGCTGGCCCTGGGCGCGAGCCGCGCGCGCATCGTTTGCCAGCTTCTTCTGGAAAGCACCCTCCTTTCGCTGGCGGGCGGCGCGGCCGGTGTAGCGCTGGCTTTGTGGATCGACCACGCGCTGATCGCGTTTCTGCCCGCCAGTGTTGCCGCGCTCACGCTGACCGCTACTCCCGATTGGCGCGTGCTGCTGTTTACGCTGGCGGTTTCGGTGCTCACGGGCCTGGTTTTCGGCCTCGCCCCCGCATTGCAGGCCAGCCGCCCGAAGCTGGCTTCCACGCTGAAGGACCAGGCGGGCGCGGTAATCGGCGGCGCCGCGGTGGCGCTGCGCAAAGGCCTGGTGACCGCGCAAGTGGCGCTCTCTTTGCTGCTGCTCATCGGCGCCGGTCTTTTCTTGCAAAGCCTCAACCATCTGAAGGAGCTGCATCCCGGTTTCCAACTGGATCATCTGGTGACCTTCGCGGTTGACCCCACCGTCAACGGATACAAACCCGAGCGCAGCCTGGAATACTACCGCCAGTTGGAGGAAAAGCTGCGCGCACTTCCGGGCGTCAACGCGGAGGGCCTGGCTGTGGTGGCAGTGCTGGATGACGATGAGTGGGACAGCTCCATCGCCGTGGAAGGATACACGGCCAAGCAGGGCGAGTGGGTCGATCCCCACATGCAGTACGTCTCGCCGGGCTTCTTCGAAGCTATGCGCATTCCCGTCCTGCTGGGCCGCGGATTCGACCTGCGCGACGATAAAGGCACGCCGCCGGCGGCCATCGTCAACGAGAAGTTCGCCCGGCGCTACTTCGGCTCCGCCAGTCCCATTGGCAGACATATCGGCATGGGCGGCAATCCGGGCACCAAACTGGATATTGAAATTGTCGGTGTGGTGCGGGATACCAAGTACGAGAACATGCGGGACGAGGTTCCGTATGAGCTCTATCGGCCCTACCGGCAAGTGGAATTTGTGGTCGGCACCAACGCTTACGTGCGCACCGCCAGCGAACCGGCCAATTTCTTCCCCGCGCTGCGCCATGCCGCTCAAAGCGTGGATACGAACGTCCCGGTGTTCGGCATGCGCACACTCGAGCAGCAGATGGACATTTCGCTGGTGACCGAACGGATGCTGGCGACGCTCTCGAGCGCGTTTGGCCTGCTCGCTACGCTGCTGGCCGCGCTGGGTCTGTATGGCGTAATGGCGTACATGGTGGAGCGGCGCACGCGCGAGATCGGCATCCGCATGGCTTTGGGCGCGGCGGGCGGAAACGTCATCTGGCTGGTGATGCGCGAGGTGATCGTGCTCTCCGTGGCGGGTCTCGCTATCGGGCTGACGGGCGCGTGGGGGCTGACGCGCCTGATCGAAGCACAACTGTTCGGCATCCACGCGAGCGATCCCACGACGATGATCCTGGCTTGCGCCTCCATCGCCGCCGTCGCCGGCCTGGCCGGCTATGTGCCGGCGCGCCGCGCCACCGCCGTCGATCCCATGCGCGCCCTGCGCTTCGAGTAGGACGGGGACGCTCTTAGCTTGCCGCCAAAAGTAAGAACACGATTACGTGGGCCGCGGTAGTGGGCCAAACCCGCTCCAGCAGCGCTGTCTGGACGCAGGCGGCTTGCTATACTGGATTTTCAAGTTCACATCTCAAGGAGTTTCATGATTTCTGCAACACAATTGCGTCCGGGAATGGTGATTAAGTTCAACAACGAGCTTTATTCCGTTTTCAGCGTCAACCACCGGACGCCGGGCAACCTGCGCGGGTTCGTACAAGTCAGGATGCGCAGTCTGCGCTCGGGTTCCATGACCGAACACCGCTTCTCTTCCGAAGACAAGGTCGAAAAGGCCGTCATGGAAGAACAGCAGATGGAGTACCTGTACGACGACGGCGAGTTCTTCTACTTCATGAACACCGAGAGCTTCGAGCAGATGCACCTGATGAAGGAGTTGCTCGGCGATGCCATCCAATACCTGATTCCGCAGTTGCTCGTCAGCGTGGAATTCTACGAGGGCAAGCCGATCAGCGTGGAGCTGCCGGCCACCGTGGACCTGACCGTGGTGGAGACCGAACCCGGCATGAAGGGCGCCTCGGTTTCGAACGTCACCAAGCCGGCCAAGCTCGAAACCGGCCTGGTGGTGCAGGTGCCCCCCTTCATCACCGAAGGCGAAAAGATCCGCGTCAATACCGCGGAAGGCACTTACCAGGAACGCGCGTAAAGCGCCGGAAAAATAGTTCGCTCAATCGCAGCGCGACCATCATTCGGAGCCGCGACCATAGGGAGCGGTCATTTTTCATTTTGGTTGATAGCCTTTAGCGCGCGAACCAAGCCGTCCTCTTCACCGGCAAGCACGGTGCGCAGATCGAGCAGCAGGCGGTCCTTTTCTATGCGCGCCACCACGGGCGGGTCCGCGGCGCGAAGCTGACGCTCGGCTGCCACAACATCCGGGCACTCGATCGAGATCAGCCAGGTGGCGATGGACTGCTCCGGCGTGGCGCCGCCGCCGATCACGGACGAACCGGAAACGACTTCCGTACGCAGGTCGGGGACCTGCGCCACCAGCGCCTCGGCGCGCGCTCGGATAGTGGCGGCCGGCTGGCGAATCATCGCCAGCACGGGGATCTCTTCCCAGCGCTCCAGCAGCAGCAGGCGCAGCGTGGTTTCCAGGGCCTGGTAAATTAGCTTGTCCAGGCGAAGGGCGCGAAACAAAGGGTTGCGGCGCAGACGGCTGACGAGTTCCGCCTTCCCCGCGAGAATTCCCGCCTGCGGGCCTCCCAACAACTTGTCGCCGCTGAACGACACCAGGTCCACGCCGGCTTCGAGGCTCGCCCGCACCAGCGGCTCGTCAATCCCGAACGGCCGCAAGTCCACCACGCACCCGCTGCCCAGGTCTTCGAAAACCGGCAAGCCTCGTTCGCGGCCCAGCGCCACCAGCTCATTCAACTCGGGCCGCCCGGTGAACCCTTGGATGCGGAAGTTGCTGGGATTGACGCGCAGCAGCAGGCGGGTGCGGTCGTTGAGCGCGCCGCGGTAATCCTCGATGCGCGTCCGGTTGGTGGTGCCAACCTCGCGTAGCGCCGCGCCGGAGCGCGCCATGATCTCGGGGATGCGGAAGCCGTCCCCGATTTCGATCAGCTCGCCGCGCGAAACCACCACCTCGCCGCCGTCCGCCAGCTCGTTGAGCGCCAGTAAGAGCGCCGCCGCGTTGTTGTTGACGGCGATGGCGGGCGCGCCCAGCAGCCGACGCAGCAGCGGGCCGACGTGAACATCGCGCCGGCCGCGCTTGCCGCTCGCCAGATCGTATTCCAGGTTGGAATAGCCGGCCTCGACCGAAAACTCGGCCAGTGGCGCGCGCCCCAGGTTGGTGTGCACCACCACACCGGTTGCGTTGATGACGCGCCGCAGCGAAGGCTGCGCAATGGCGTTGAGAGCCGCTTCCACGCGGGCCGCCACCCAGAGCCCACCGTCGCGCCCGGCCAGGATGTCGCCGCGCGCGTCCTCGATCGCACGCCGGATCTCGGCCACCACCAGCGCTCTTGGAAAGCGCGCAGTTTCCTTCGCCAGGCTGGCCAGCACCTCATGTACCGCCGGCAACTCGCGTAGCTTCCCCATTTCCGCCACGAATCCGATGGTAAGCGCTTGTGCGAGGTCACGCAACCGATTACACTGTGTATATCGGGGCGTGGCTCAGCCTGGCTAGAGCGCCTGGTTCGGGACCAGGAGGTCGGTGGTTCGAATCCACTCGCCCCGACCAATCCTTTCAATAATTTACAAACAGGCGCTAACCAAAATCGAGTGCCATGAGCACGAATTTGGGTGGGTAATTTGGG
>Ga0187851_10000261_pt1 | contig 54272 bp, 48 predicted proteins | sample June2016WEW_6_10_FD_132997 | JGI IMG/M metagenome (GOLD analysis project Ga0187851, IMG submission 132997) | Peatland microbial communities from SPRUCE experiment site at the Marcell Experimental Forest, Minnesota, USA - June2016WEW_6_10 | ecosystem: Environmental > Terrestrial > Soil >... | reverse complement strand
AGTTTTAGTTAATTAATGTACTAGAAACTTGTTAAAAATTTTTTTAAAAAAAACTTTTTTGGATATCATCAAAACTTTGTTTTTCGATAGATTTTTTGTAAAAAAAGCTTAAAATATTATTTAATAAGAATTTTTTTTAATAAAAAAAAAGAGCATTATAATGTTTTATTCTTTTAATAATTTCCAAAAATAAGAATATTATAGAATTTTTAATAATAATGAATAATTTTTTTTTAAAAAAAAATAGGATGATTTAGGACAGTCTTAATGTTCCTGTATCACTAAGTATGCTAAACCTGTTTTAGTATCTACTAATTTAATATCTGTCATAAAATTACACTTTAAGGTGGATTGTTTAGTATTACATTACATGAATATTGACGTTAATAGCACCTCTCGGACCATTAGGGTTATTTTTATATTATTGGGGTTTAAAGCTGTTTACAACCATTTCGAATTTAGGTAGGGTGGCGTTATATTCACTAGCTGGGACTACACATCCAATTCTATAATATTTGGACCCGGGAACGGCTTCGATGTGTACAGTCAGGGCCATGTATTGTATATTACCATTACGCCATGTCTTAATGAGTTCCACTGCTTTCATCCCATTAACGGTGATGTTTCGCTCTGAAACTTCTGTTTGGCCAATAGCTGCAATATCACTCCTATAATCGCTGAGCATCTCATCTAGCGACCCCACATTTCGCTGTTTTATGTAAAAATAAGTTTCAATATAATCTTCACTGCCATTGCCAATTGGTTGATAGTATGCTACTATAGGGTCTCCATAACCCCATCTACTAGGACTATCGAGATTCGATATTTGTTTCCAATCAGCTGGGTAGTTAAATGTCAGTCCATTTGCTGAGTAAGTATTGTTTGGTATATATGTAGTATTATTATTAGATGTATTAGTTTGGTTTCCACTGTGGTGGGGATAGAATACCCCTGTAAACACTGCAATCAGAGCGACTATTAAAATTAAAGCGACTATTATAGAAAAATAACTCTTATTCATCTTTCACACTCATTCAGATATATATAAAAATTATAAAATTTATTACCAAATATTAACTGAAATTATTTTCATAACTTTCTTCATATTTCTCTTAATTTAAAAAAGTGATATAAACTTTTACTAAAAAAATAAAAAGAAAACCTTATTATAGTTGAAATTTTATTCTTAATTTTAACTTAAAGTAATAGTCGGTAGAATGGATATATAGTAAACGGACATTTTTAACAGCTAATTAAATGCGTTGTGTACAAAAAACGGTTCCAGAGTAGTTACAATTATCAGGGAATTTATGAACGGATTAAAATCATAGACCATATTAATCCATTTTAAATAAAAGCCCCTATAATGTCACCTGATGCATACTGAAACAATACAACTGAAAGTTTAATGAAAGAACTCGGAGAATCTGTTAGTAAGTAACAAGTAAAAGAAATCTTTCGATTTTGAAATTTACTTATGTGGGCTGTTGATAGAATGAAACATATCTATGACATCATAGATGAAGGAGAATATACAACTTAAAAAATTTGAGAAAAAATGAAGAATGATTAAGGAAATTTATATAAATTTGAAGTAAAAAATAAAAGTATACGTTAAGAAATACACTCATTCTAAAAATGTATTTTAAATTTAAATCTTTTTTTTAATTGAATTAAAAAAAAATAGTAAAAAAATTCATTTTAATAAGTGTTAAAAAATTACTTTTTACTATAAATGAATTTACTCATCAGTTAACTTTCCTTCTAGGAAGTCATCATATCCCTGTAGATCCAATAAACCATGTCCTGAGAAGTTAATGACTATGTTTTTATCTTCTCCAGCTTTTTTGCATTTAATGGCTTCGTCTATTCCAATTTTAATTGCATGTCCTGTTTCTGGGGCGGGTATTACTCCTTCTGTTCGTGCGAATATCTGGTTACTCTCGAAAACATTTATTTGGCTTACGCTACGTGATTCTATGATTTTTTCATGTGCAAGTAATGCCACTAATGGTGCCATTCCATGGTATCGTAGGCCTCCTGCATGGACTGATGGTGGAATAAAGTCATGTCCTAAAGTGTACATTTTGATGAGAGGTGTTAAACCAGCAGTATCTCCAAAATCGTATTTGTATTCTCCCTGGGTGAGGGTAGGGCAAGATGATGGTTCAGCTGCAATGAATCGACAATCTAAATCACCATTTATCTTATCTTTAATGAAGGGGAAAGTTGAGCCTGCGAAATTACTTCCGCCACCTACACATCCAACCATTATATCAGGTGTTTCCTCGATTTTTTCCAATTGTTTCTGAGTTTCTAATCCTATGATGGTTTGATGCAGCATTACATGGTTTAATACACTGCCCAGTGAGTAGTAAACTTTTTCATCTTTTAATGCATCTTCTATGGCCTCTGATATTGCTATACCTAGTGAACCGGGATGGTTGGGATTTTCTTTGAGCATTGTCTTACCAAATTCCGTGTGGTTACTAGGTGAAGGTATTACTTTTCCATTATACAGTTGCATGATGGTTTTTCGGTATGGTTTTTGCTTGAAGGATACGTTGACCATATAAACTGTACATTCCATGTCTAACAGACAGCAGGCTAGGCATAATGCTGATCCCCATTGCCCGGCACCTGTTTCGGTTGTTAATCTTTCTATTCCATCTTGTTTAGCATAATATGCTTGGGCGATGGCGGTGTTAAGTTTGTGACTGCCGGTGGGTGATAAATCTTCTCGTTTGTAATATATTTTAGCGGGAGTGTCTAGATATTCTTCTAAACCTTTAGCTCGGAATAGAGGATTGGGTCGACCTACTTTCTTATAAACATTTCTAATTTCTTTAGGGATTTTAATCCATCTTTCAGCGGACATTTCTTGTTCTAAAACGCCTTTAGAAAATATTTTTGGTAGATTTTCCAGTTGTTTCCCGTCTTCTGTTTGTGAGGGCATAGGTGGTTCTACGGGTAAATCGGCCACTATATTATACCATTTTTTTGGAACATCCTTCTCGGGTAAGGTAACTTTATACATGAAATCACTTTTTTTCTAATTTTTTATAATTTATTAATTCTATTTTAAGATAGTTATAGAATCGAACATAGTTTTGAGTATATATAACTAATTTTTATACTAATTTAAAACCTTTATTGTACACATTTGTACATTATAACTAAAATTCTTTGAATTAAAATAAAAATTGTAATTAATTTATAAAATATTAATATGATATCTTATTTTTAATTAATTGATTTAATATAATAATTAAGAACAATTATATTAACATGAAGATTTTGTCAATAGATGTGGGTTCAGGAACCCAAGATATAATGCTCTATGATTCAGATGAATCAATAGAAAACTCATCTAAAATGGTATTACCCTCACCAACCCGGATATTTGCTGAGAGAATACGTAAACATAAAAATGATCTTTTTTTAAGCGGTGAAACCATGGGTGGAGGTTCCGTCAATGCTGCTATAAAAAATCATTTAAAAAAAGGATACAAAGTCATCATGACTGAAGACGCTGCTAGAACAATAAATGATAATCTAAATCTTGTTGAATCGTTAGGTGTTCAGATAACTCCGAATGATGAAAAAAATCCTGATATATCTGAAATGAAACTTAAAGATGTTGATTTAAACGCTATAAAAGAAGCATTCAATCAATTTGATGTGGAATTGGAATTCGATTATATAGGTGTTGCAGTACAGGATCATGGTTTTATGCCTGGTATGGGTAATAGAAACTTTCGTTTCATGAAAATAAAAGAAAAACTAGACATTCCCCGTAAACCTGAAGAATTTGTATATTTTAGTTCAGTTCCAAATTATTTTACTCGGATGAATGCAGTTTTGAAAACCCTTAAGGGATATAATACAGTTTTAATGGATTCAAAATTTGCAGCCATATGTGGAATTACTTGTGATGATTATGTTAAAAATTTAGATAGTTATATTGCTTTAGATATTGGAAATGGCCATACTTTAGCAGCTTCTGTTTTTGAGGGTAAAATTTCAGGTGTTTTCGAACACCACACGGGAATGTTAACGCCTAACAAATTAATAAATTATATGGAAAAACTAGCTTTGGGTATATTAACTCATGAGCAGATACATGGAGATGGAGGTCATGGGGCTTGGATAGCAGAGGCAATTGATGGATTCGAATGCGTTGTTGCTACTGGACCGAAGCGGAAAATCCTTCAAAAAACAGATTTTAAGGTACATTACGCCACTCCGGCAGGAGATGTGATGATGGCTGGACCTGCAGGAATTATAAATGCAATTAATTATAAAAAAAATCATGAAGGAGAATATTAAATTTTGTATAATTTTTATAATATTTTTTTTTATTTTTATTTTAAATAAAATAATTTAAGGGAATATGCTATGATTAAAATGATAATGGATCCACATATACACAGTAAATACTCTGGAGATGCTACAGCATCACCAGAGGATATTATAAGAAAATCTAAGGAGATTGGTTTGGATGCTATTGCAATAGCCGATCATAATACTTTAAAGGGTTCAATAGTGGCCATGAGGGAAGTAAAAGATTCAGATGATTTTATTGTGATACCTGCCATGGAAGTTACTACAAATAAAGGACATATTGTAGCTTTGGGAATAACCCATGAGATAGAGAAAGGGTTATCTCCTGAAGAGACTATTGATAAAATCAGGAGTCAAGGAGGAATAGCTATAGCTCCTCATCCGTTTGTGAGGTACAGAGAAGGACTCTGTGGTTACGTTAAAAATTTAGATATTGATGCTATTGAAACCCTCAATTCCAGATACATTTTTGGATACTCTAATTGGAGGGCTAAGAGGCTTGCAGAGAAAAGAGGGATTCCTAAAATCGGCTCTAGTGATGCTCATTTTCTTGGTGCAATTGGCAGTTGTGTAACAGAATTAGAAGCTGAATTCTCAGTAGAAGGTATTATTAAAGGGATATTATCAGGTAAAACAAATGTTTTAGGTAGTAGGACACCTTTGCCACTTATAATGAAGGAAGTTATTAAAAAGAAGATTAGAAGAGCTTAAAATGTTAGTAATATAATTTTTTTTGAAATAATAGATATTATTTTAGATTTTATTAATTTTACCCTTAAACTTGTATAATATATAATTAGTATTAGAAATTTCAGATTAGAATTATATGTTATTTTACTCTTTTGATATATTATCACAATTATCCCAATTTATTGGAGAAAACTTTATTTACCTCCATCCGGGGTATACTATCTTAAACACAGTAGTCTTCGGGATTATACTGGGTATAATTGTAATATTCATCATTAAACTATTTAAATTCTTGAAAAAAGATCCTAAAGACTTGTTAATTCCCATCATACCATTCATATTCTTCGGATCTAGTGCTAGAGCCTTAGTGGATAATGGAATCTACCCTTTAACTTATATACTGGTAACTCCAGGTATATATGTTTTAACTGGAATCATAACCATTATAGCACTCTTAACATCAGTTTACATCGAGAGAAAAACCAGTTATGATTATAGACGCATTATGCTCATTATTGGAATAGCTCTATGCATACCCAACATAGTTAACATAACCCCTATTAACTTCATTGCATTTTTCGAAGTCCTCGGAGTCTGGCTATTATCATCATCAGTTTTCATATTATTAAGAAATAAATGGAGTTTAATCACAGATAAATTTAATTTAAGCGTATTAATGGCTCATTTATTTGACGCAAGCTCAACTTTTATAGCTGTTAGTTTTTATGGATATAGTGAACAGCATGTACTCCCTAATGAACTTCTTAATTTAACTGGCACTGCATTGGTAATGTATCCACTTAAAATAGCTGTAATATTATTTGCTCTTTATGTTATCGACACTTACGTGGAAGATAGAACCATAAAAAACATGTTAAAATTAGCTATATTTATTTTAGGACTGGCACCCGGACTTAGAGACTTCTTAACTTTAATCATTGGAACTTAAAAAAATTCAGTCACTAAACTAGTTTTATTAAAGAATATAAATTAGTAATATTACAAGAAGAAAATTAAATTTGATAAAAAACTCAATAAATAAAAAATTAATAAATATGGATATGTAAATTAATTTTCATATAAGTTTTTTATTAAATATAAATCTCGGTTCATTAAATGTCATTAATTTAATATTGGGGGAGGTCTTCCCTAAAATGTATGTAGAAGAAGTTAAAAAAATCATGGAACTACCGGAAACCATTAAAATATTTGACACCACCCTTAGGGATGGTGAACAGACACCGGGAGTCGCCATGACAGTAGATGAAAAGATTAGAATCGCAAAAAAATTAGATAATATTGGTGTAGATACAATAGAGGTAGGGTTCCCTGTTTCATCTGAAGGTGAAAGAGAAGCAGCTCGAGAAATCCTTAAACTAGGATTGAATGCTCAAATATGTGGCTTGGCAAGACCTCTCAAAAAAGATTTAGATGCAGCCATTGATTGTGGAATTGATTACATTCATATATTTATTGGAACATCTCCTCTGCATAGAGAATACAAGCTTAAAATGAGTAAAACTGATATCTTAAATAAGTCTGTAGAGGCTGTTGAATACATTAAAGATCATGGGATAATGGTTGAATTCTCAGCAGAAGATGCTACTAGAACTGAATTTGATTATCTTAAAGAAGTTTACCTAGCAGTTGAAGATGCTGGAGTTGATTATGTAAATGTGCCTGATACTGTGGGGGTTATGATTCCTGCATCAATGAATTATTTGATTTCTAAACTTGAAAAAGATTTAAAGAGTCCCATTAGTGTACACTGTCATAATGATTTTGGTCTTGCGGTTGCTAACTCATTAAGTGCTGTTGAAGCCGGTGCAAGTCAGATACATGTGGCTGTTAATGGGTTAGGGGAAAGGGCAGGTAATGCTTCTTTGGAAGAAGTTATAATGGCTCTTATAAGTATATATGGCGTTAAATTGGATATGAAAACTGAGTTTTTGGTTAGTACTTCAGAATTGGTTTCTAGGATTACTGGAGTTAAAATGCCCCCTAATAAGGCTATTGTAGGAGATAATGCTTTTGCTCATGAAGCAGGTATACATGTTCATGGTGTTCTTCAGAAAGCAGAGACTTATGAACCAATTTCCCCGGAAATAGTGGGTCATACGCGTAGAATAGTTTTGGGAAAGCATACGGGTGCAAATGCTATAAGATCTAAATTAGATGAATATGGAATTGAATTGGATAATAAACAATTTAATCAGGTTTTTAATCAGGTTAAAAAATTGGGAGATAAGGGTAAATGTATTACTGATGCTGATTTAAAATCAATGTCAGAAACTATTTTAGGTAGAGCTAAAGAAGAGATTGTAAAACTTGAAGGATTTTCTGTGATGACGGGTGATAATGTAATGTCGACAGCTACAGTTAAACTTAATATTAACGGTAAGATGGGTAGTATAGCTAAAACTGGTGTTGGACCTGTAGATGCTGCTATAAATGCTATACAAAGTTTAGTGAGTGAAACTGCTGATATTGAGCTTAAAGAATATAACATAGAGGCTATAACTGGGGGCACCGATGCTTTGGCGGAGGTTTTCGTCATAATGGGAGATAATGAAGGAAATAAGGCTTCGGGTAGATCTACATTGGAAGATGTAGTTATGGCTAGTGTAGAGGCTGTTTTAGATGCAATAAACAAAATTTTAATTGAAAGATAAAATTATCCGCCTAAATTTTAATAATTTTTGTTTAAATCCAAAATCACATGTTTTGCATTATTAAAATAAAATAGGAATAAGTTGTCTTAATAGATTTTAAATAAAGAATTTAGTTAATTATATCTATTTATAAATTCAAATAAATCTTTAATAATTGTTAATTAAATTTAATGATCGTGAAAGATAAATGACTAATGCTAAAATTCTTGTGGTTGAAGATGAAAAAATCACGGCAGAACATATTAAATTAGGACTGGAAAGCGCTACCTATGAAGTAGTTGGGATTGTTTCATCAGGTGAATCAGCCATTAAAATGGTTGAAGAAAAAAAAGTTGATCTAGTACTAATGGATATTCATTTAAAAGGTGAAATGGATGGTATTGATGCTGCAGAAGAAATAAGGGGGCGTTTTGGTCTTCCAGTAATTTTTCTTACAGCTTATAGTGATGAAAACACTGTTCAACGGGCTAAAATAACTGAACCTTCAGGATATATTCTTAAAGAATCCTTTGGATTTATTAGGAAGCCATTTGTAGAAAGTGAATTACATACGGCTATTGAGATAACTCTTTACCGTCATATAACTGAGAAACGTTTGAGGGAACATCAGAGATGGTTAGCTGCTGTGTTAAACAGCATCAGTGATGCAGTGATTGCTACAGACTCATTAAGACAGGTTAAATTTATGAATCCGGTTGCTGAGGAGTTAACTGGATGGATAGAAGAAGATGCAATTGGAATGGATTTAGGTGATGTATTCAAAGTTTTAGGGGTTAAAAATGGTTCTAGAGATGTTTCTTTAGAGCTTAATGTACTTCCCTTGGATCCTGTCATGCTTATATTAAAGGATGGAACTCAAAGGCAGATAAATGGAAATGTTACACCTATTAAAGATGAAAATGGAAATGTAGAAGGTTTAGTAGTAATATTCCGCCCGTTAGTAATTTAAATTCTTTTATATTAATATTTATTACTATTATATTCCAATTTTTACTTTTATATTATTTTATTCTATAAATTTAAGATTTTTAGAATTTAAAATAGTTAATTATTTTATTACTGGAATATTATAAATTTGGAAGTATTTTAAAAATTCTTCAAGTTAAACTAGATGGAGGCTTAAATAGAATTCATTTAAGAGTTAGCATTTTTTCGGGTGGTTAATCAGCTTTAATTCAGTCATTTTGGACTTTTATTATTACAATAAAATATCGATAATCAAAAATCCCTTGTTGACGTTTATGCTTGCTCAAACGATTATATTGGATTTTAAATGGTGTTGTAGAATTATTAATAATTTAAAAAAAAAGTTTAAAATATTATTAAGTTTTAAATAAATTTAAGCCAGGATAAAACACACAAAATATATATATTATTACTAAACTAAAAAAAAACAATGTATTTCATGGAGGTAAAGTGAATGTCAGAGGAAAATGTTGTATACATTGGTAACAAGCCGGTAATGAACTATGTTCTAGCTGTAGTAACTCAGATGAATGGAGGAGCTCTAGATGTCGTTTTGAAAGCTAGAGGAAGAGCAATAAGTAGAGCAGTAGATGTTGCGGAAATTGTAAGAAACAGATTTATAACTGACGTAGATATCGGTGGTATAGATATCTGTACAGAAGAGATAACTAGCAATGAAGGTGCAAACACCAACGTTTCAGCCATAGAAATACAGCTTAGCAAAGAATAGATATATAATCCTCTAAAATTGAAACAATTATTACGTTTTAAATAAAAAATTTTTTTTTTAAATTAATTAATTCTTTTAATTTAAGGTATAGGTGTTATCAAACGCCTAATTTTTCACCATATAATGTTCATTTAAATGGTTAAAAGTTGATTTTTTTTAATAATTTTTTGTTTTTGGTATTTAAAATAGATTTTAGCATTAATAACCTTGTTGTAAATAAAAAAAAGTTATTTAGTGTAATTAATTACCTAAAATAATTTTAATTATATACAAAAAATATTAAAATAAATTAAATGATGGAATGAGACTTAAAAAAACTCTTTTTTAAATAAACCATCATATAATTAAATAATTCCTTTATTTTCTATTGTTTCTAATTCGTCTTAATGCAATAAGCCCAACTATGATAAGTACTGCAATTACTGCCTCATAATATAGGGATATAGATGTGGCGGAGTTCTGCTTATCAATGTTCAAAGCATAGAGATAGCCGTCATTACCACCAATATATGTCATGTTTCCATAGGCTACCGGTGATGCGCTGAATGGTGCATTGAAAAGATAATATCCTGGATCAAAAGCCCATTCTATCTGACTACTATACTTGTTTAGTATGTAAACATTTCCATTATTACATCCGAATACAGTTCTATTTCCTGAAATTGCTGCAGTTGATTTTATAGCTGCACCCGTTTGAATTGACCATTTATTTTCTCCAGTCCTAGTATCTAGACAGGAGAACTGACCACTATCACTACCTACATATAAGTTGTAATAGTTACCGTCTATTGTAGGTGATGATTCAACTTGGCTACCCATATAATATTCCCATATCATTGATCCAGTGGTAGCGTTTAATGCGTAAACATTTCCATCATCAGATCCAATATATACTGTTCCATTATTTACTGCAGGAGATGATACCACCTTGTCTCCTGTTGTGTAATCCCACATTAATGATCCGGTTGTAGAATTTAATGCATAAACGTTCCCATCGTTAGATCCCACATACAATGTTCCATTATTTACTGCAGGTGATGATTTAACAGCTCCACCTGTTTTATAATTCCATGCTAATGTACCATTTGTGGTATTTATTGCATAGATATTTCCATCGTCTGATCCGAAGTATACCATACCACTATCTACAGTTGTGGATGATTCAATTGAGCCACCTGTTTTATAATTCCAAAGCACTCCCCCGGTAGAGGGGTTTAATGAGTAAAGATAATCATTCATAGAACCAATATATAACGTCCTATTTACAATTGAAGGAGCTGAATCTATTACTCCTCCTGTTTTGTACGTCCAAACTTCGGAACCATTCTCTAGATCCACAGCGTAAATGTTTCCATTAGTGGAACCGAAGAAAATGGTTTCATCAAGAATAGCTGCAGATGAATTTATAGCCGCCCCTACATTAAAATTCCAGATACTAGGGGTGAAATCAGCGGGTTGAGTGATGAATCCCGTATGATTTAAATTTTGCTGAAAAACAGGCCAATCTGCAGCTGCAACTGGTGCAAATGACAATGGCAAGGCTAAAAAACCCATCAGGATAAATCCAATTACAAAATTTTTTTTACCAATCATTTAAAATCACCTATAATTTAATCAATATTTTTTTTATCTATCATAAATTTCTCGAATTTTAAAAAAATAAAAGTTAAAGAAATTTCCAAGTTAAATTGTTTTCACACGTCTCGGTTGAATCCTCTAACTCCTAATCCAAAGAATAATGCTGTAAATCCTAAAAGAACCACTACATCCACCCATATGGCCCCAATACCTACTCCTTTCAACATTACTGCCCTTAAAGCGTCATTAGCGTAAGTTAATGGTAGTATGTAAGCTATTTTCTGGAATATCCATGGCATAGTTTCCACGGGATAAAATACACCGGACATAAACATCATGGGCAGAGTAATCGGTTGAACCATTTGCATATAATCTTCTTGAGTGGAAACTCTTGCGGATATCATTATTCCAAAACCAACAAAACACAATGCTACCAATACTAAGAGAAGTAAAGTAAGCAACATGCTTCCAGCAATAACAATTCCAAATAGTATAATTGCAACTACAATCAATATTACGGCTCTTCCAGTTTCTATAGTTAATTTAGATAGAATTTTACCGCCCACAATAGTGGTAATACTAGTTGGAGTCATAAATAATCTAGCTAATTCTCCACGCTCACGTTCACCTGCTATAGATTCTCCCATACCAAACATACATGAGAACAGTACAACCATAGCTAAAACACCAGGTACTAGGAAGTCTATATAACTAATGTTTCCATATAACTTGTTTATCTGGAAATTAATAGAATTCACTATATTCTGGAAGTTAATTCCCCCTGAAGTTGTTGTGGCAGGACTTGATAGAAGTTGTGATGAAGTTTGCGATTGAACTTGTATTTGAGAAGATTGGGCTGCTGAAGATGATAAACCCATGGATTGAAGTTCTTGTATTCCTAATTGATTTGATATTTGACTAAATAATGCCTGTGTAGTTGGGATAAGTGCACCTGTTGCCATTTGATCTGAAGAATCCGCGTCAATTATCACGTTTTTCGGTGTTTGACTCTGCATGTCATCATAATTCGACGGCAAAATTATAGCAGCTTTAACCTGACCATCCATCACCATCTGTTTTCCCTTGTTTGGATCATTTATTACATTTACAACGTTATAAAGACTTGTACTTTTAATTGCGTTAAGTGTAGCATTTGTGACTGGACCATTACTCTGTGATACTACAACTACTGGAATATTGGTTAGTGTTCCACCCATACCATATCCGAATAAGGTAATCATGATTATGGGAAAAAGTATTAATGCAATTAAACGTGGTTTATGTCTCCATAGAACCATGATATCTTTTTTAAACATCCACATCATTTTTTTGGTTTCCACCATTATTCTTCACCTACCTTTTCTTTTTTAGTGGTGACTCTCACGAAAACATCCTCTAGTGAAGGATCTTTTGTAGAAATAGAAGTCATATTTCCATTATTTTCGATAATACTGGATATAATCTGGGTTACAGATTCTTCTGAATCCTCCATCTCTATAACTATCCTTCCAGAATGTTGTTTTGTAATGTTATAAGTAATTGGTAATTTTTCTAGTTGATTCACGATATTTTCATCTAAATTACTTATCATTATACTTAATTCCATAGAATCTCTATTTTTCTTTTCTATGTAATCTTTAATCTTATTGAAGGATGCATTTTCTTTTGGAGATGCTTCTTTTTGTATTTCTTCAACTATTTTGGTAATGTTGGAACTTCTAGATGTTTTTTCAGTCTTTCTTTCGTTAATCATTGTGTCTTTGAGTCCTTGTGGTGTATCAAAAGCAGCGAGAACCCCACGATTTATGATTCCTACATCATCACATAGAAGTTCCACTTCGTACATATCATGGGAACATAGAATGATGCTTCGACCTTCAGAATTTAATTCTTCAACCATATCCCATAAAACTCTCTTGGTGGTGGGATCTAATCCAATTGTGGGTTCATCTAGGAATAATATGTCTGGTTGGTGGATTAAACTTGCAACAACCGATGCTTTTTGTTTCATACCGCCTGAAAGTTGACTTACTGGTTTGTTTTCAGCGTATTTTATATCGACCATTTCCATTAATTCATCAGCTCTACTATCTCTTAAATCCCGGGTAACTCCATAGAAATCACCGCATAACTGTATATTTTCTTTAACGGTAAGATCTCCATATAAACTGACCATTTGAGGTATCATTCCTATTTTCTGTCTGACTTCATTGGGATTTTTTAAAATATCGTTTCCCGCTACAGTAGCGGTTCCTGTGGTGGGTAATGCTAAACAAGTAAGCATTTTTATAGTGGTGGTTTTTCCAGCGCCGTTTGGACCTAGAAATCCAAAAATACTTTTATTTTTGATCTTCATTTTTAAGTCATCAACAGCTTTAAAGTCACCATAATTTTTGGTTAGATCAAAAGTTTCTACACAATATTTCATAAATTCAACTCCTATTCATCTTCTTTAAAAAACATATCTCTCATGAATTCTTCAAGAAGCTTGCTTCTATGGTTTTTATAAACGTTCTTGATTCTAGAAAGTGTATTAATACCTTCTACGGTTATTTCATAGTATTTTAATTTTCTTTTTCCATGGTACTCCCAGGTTCCTTCAATTAATCCATTTTTCTCCAGATCATGGAGTATGGGATATATTTTACTAGGGCTAGGAGTTTTTAATTTGTCATCAGCTACTGAATCGCCCTGCAACTGAGTCATTATATCGTACCCGTGCACACGTCCTTTTTTAATAAGCCATAGTATCATAATTTTAAAACCAGGGGCTTTCATCATACCTTTTAAGAGCTTTCTATCATATTTTGGTAAATTCTTAAAACGGTTTTTATGTTCGTGATAATCTTCGTGCATTTTCTTATGTTCGTTCATTGTTTTTTTTAATGATTCTATTAATCCTTCATTATCAGGGTTAAATTCCTTGGAATCAATATTAATGCTTAATTTTTCATCATCCATCAAATTTCACTCCCGATTATCAATTTTGTATTTTTTTAAACATTATATTCAATTCAGATATATCAAATTTTGACATAGTTATTTTTGATATATCTACTTCATATATAAATGTTTTGGTAATAACACTCAAATCAATATTTAGGTTAGCCTAAAACTTCATATGAACTTAACAAAATTCCAAATTAAAAAAAAATATTTAATTAAAATAAAATTAAATGTTAGAAGTAGTTCTTTATTAACAAAATTTAAACCACAAATAACTAAAAATACATATTTATAATTTAATTTTATCCATTAGCAGGGAGTTGTTAACATAAAAGTCGGATTTTCAACACTGGCACTTTTTTTAAATTCATTTGAAGATTGGTTAAAAAGGGCTGAGACAGATGGATTCCAGCTAATAGAAATATTGTGTGAAGGCCCACAATGGCCTAGAAACCTATTATTACATGATAAAAGCGAATTTGAAGTATTTCAATCCTATGAAATTGATGTTTTTATCCATTCTCCAACCATAGATCTAAATCCTGCTAGTTTAAACCAAGGAATTAGAGATGAAACTTTAAATCAACTTAAAGAAACAATTGATTTGGCCGTAGAAATTGGAGCTAATGCTATTACTACTCATCCTGGATTAATTCATAGATATGAAACTCGAGTAAAGGATATTGGAAGACAATATTCCATTGAAACACTGACTAGTGCCAACGAATATGGAAATGAAAGGGGAATTATTTTTTCTGTGGAAAACATGCCTAATAAATATGCATATTTCTGCAATAATGCTGAAGAACATGCTCTAATTACTCGAGAATGCGGCTCCTGTGCAACCATTGATTTGGGTCATGCTAACACCAGTGGAGATATTAAACCATTCCTTGATATGAAGAACATTTGTTATTATCATTTAAGTGACAATAATGGGGATAAAGATCAACATCTGATTCTTGGAGAAGGAAATCTTGATTTAGAATTACTTAATGGAATTGATAAGGTGATATTGGAACTCGATGAATATCAAAATGTTTTAAATAGTCGTAAAATCCTCCGCTCATGCGTTAATTCAGTTTAATATTGTTTAAAGAATATCAAAAATACATAAAACCGGATTTGAATAAATTTTAATATAATAAGAAGCTTAGAGGGAACTTAAATGGATAATAATGTATATTTCAGTGATTTAAGGTCTAGAAACAGTAGGGAAAACAAAGTAAATAAAATTAGAAAGCTTTTTGATCAAAGCAGCTTTAATAAAATTGTTGAAAGAAACGGTTTAACTGCAGTTAAATTGCATTTTGGGGAGGAAGGAAATGATTCGTATATAAATCCGGTATTCATACGTCAAGTGGTTGATAAAATAAAAGAAAGTAGGGGAAATCCATTTTTAACCGACACTAATACATTATATTTTGGAAGTAGGCATGATTCTGTTCAACATCTAAAAACAGCTATAATGCATGGTTTTGACTATTCGGTGGCTGGTGCACCTCTTATTATAGCTGATGGACTTTTAGGTGAAAACTGGATTGAGGTAGAAATTAATTTGAACCATTTCCAGAAAGTTAAAATAGCGGGTGATATTGAAACTTCAGATAGTATGATGGTGTTATCCCATTTTAAAGGTCATGGTATGAGTGGATTTGCGGGAGCTATAAAAAATCTGGCTATGGGGTGTGCTGCAGCACCCGGTAAGATTGAGCAACATGAATGTGCTAAACCCATTATTACAGAATCTTGCACTGGTTGTGGAATATGTGTAGGAGAATGCCCGGTTTATGCTATGTTCCTTGAAAACGGTAAAGTCAAAATAGATTATGAAATGTGTATAGGATGCAATAATTGTCTTGAATTGTGTCCGGATTCTACAATAACATTAGATTGGGAAAATATGAGTATTTTCATGGAAAAAATGGTGGAATACGCGTATGGGGCTGTTAAGAATAAGAAGGGTAAAGTTGGTTATATTAACTTCCTCACGGACATAACACCAGATTGTGACTGTGTTCCATGGAGTGATGCACCATTAGTTCCGGATATTGGAATTTTGGCATCAAATGATCCTGTAGCTCTGGACAAGGCGAGTTATGATTTAATAAACCAACAGATAGGTTTTAAGAACTCTATGCTTCACCGTAATTACGAGAAAGGTTCTGATAAATTCCGTGGTGTATGGGATAAAGTGGATGGACGTATTATATTAAATTATGCTGAAGAATTAGGTATGGGTGTCATGGATTATGAATTGGTTACCATTTAAAATGTATATTATAGGAAATTAGAAACTTTTTTTATAATTCCTGAATGATTAAAAATATAAATTTTCTACAGGGGAAAAATTTATAATATAATTTATTTTTTTAAAATAACAATTTACGTTAAAATAGTTGAGGAAATGGTAAAACGTGGTGAATGTAATCCTGAGAGTTTTAATATTAGATGACCACCACATGATTAAAAATTTTGGTGGATGGTATTATGGTGATGGTACCTTTTTCCTCTAAAATCTAATTGGTTATTATGGTAACCTTCAAAAGAATAATATTCTTTAATTTAAACTTGTTTATCATTGGAGTTATGGCTTAAAAAGGTATTATGCTAATAGAAAAAATTTCATAGATGAAAGTGTTGATAGAACTACAATTAATTATAATGAAAACTTACTTAGCATTTTTCATTAATAGAGTATTTTATTTATATAATTTTTTATACTGTAGAATTTTTTTTTATTTTTCTCTAATTACAATGGTATTAAATCTAAATATTTTTTCTTCAGTAGAATAAATTTCTGTAAAAAAATAATTATAAAAACTAAAATTCTATATCAAGAATCTCTTTTATATTATAAACAACAAAATCAGCTACATCATAAACCTTTTGAGGAACATCTTCCTTTTGTTGAAGTGTTAAAACCCCCACATCCGCTTCTTCAATGGCGAGAAGATCATTAGAGCTGTTACCTACCATCATCACATTATAGTGTTTTTTAAGTTCTCTAACGATTTCTTGTTTTCTACGAGAATCGGCAGTTCCACACACATTTTCTTTAGGAATATGTATAAATTTGGCAAGTTCTTCTAATGAGCGAGTTCTATCTCCTGAAGCAACGTAAATTTTTATACCTCTATTTTTTAGTTCATTTATCACAGCAGGGACTTCTTTGAAAATCTTTCCACCTGCAGTTATGGTGAACTCAACTTTTCCTTTATCTAAATTCATGATGAAACCTGATCCGCTACATATTTGCACGTTATAATGTTTTTTTACAACGGCTTTTATAGTATCCTGGATGTCAGCTACCCGAGTATTATCATTTTTCATAATTTCCAGCAAATCATCTTTTTCTATACCATGGGCTGAATAACTAACATCAAAATTAACATTATTATTTTTAATAAAGTGATGAATAGTCTGGTTAGGTTTTGCATTAATTATACATTTGGAGGGATCAGTCTGCAAAACAACAAGAGCTCTATTAATATCATAATCCACAATATCTATTGAGCTTACATCGTCACATATAGTCCCAGTTTTGAGATTTTTAATAGCCCTGTACCTTTTAATCAGAGTACCGGAGTTATCAAAGACGACAGATTTCATATTTTTCACAATAATTGATATGGTTGGATTTAACTTAAAAGTTATGCGGATTAAATTTTTTTTTGAAAGTTTGTATTATAATATTTCGAATAAGTAATTAAATTTTGTAATTGAGAATTATTGGAAATAAAAGCTTAATATGATTAAAATACTCTAATATTCTCATAATTATCTTATAATGATTATCTGTTATGATTTTTAATCGGTATTAGTGAAAAAGGATAGATCTATATTCATTGGTTAAATTATCTTAATTTGAAAGATAATATTTAAGGTTATTTATAGATTTAGAAGTATTACAATCCATATAAATCAGCAGTTAGCCACCTACCAAGTAAAACTGGACAATATAAATATAAATATAGTTATTTCGGTTAATAAATGACCTAAATAACTAAAGCTCATCTATGAATTATTTAATAGGGTTTGTAAGGTTATTGGGTGTTGATGTGTTTCCCATTTGTCTTCGTAAATAGTTGGTTATTCAGCAGAATGTTTTCTATTTTCTTTTATAGTTCGTACTAGCAATAGGTTTGTCAAGTAGAATTTTTCATTGCAGCTCATTATTCTTGATATGAGTTTATATTGAATTTTAATCTATTTATAGTGTTAATTCATTAAAATAGGATATTTTAAATGATTATATCATTATTAAGATAATATTATGGATTTAAAAGTATTTCCGAGTATGTTAAGCAATGTGTCATACGGGTAATGTATATAGTATAAAAGAAGAGTTTGTAAAAATTGGATTTTTGAAACTTGAAATACATTTATTTATGAAACTTTTAGGAGGGGCTTTTAGATGATGTTTAATTAATTTAAAGGATTTATTTTTTGTGAATGACCGGCTATTGCAGTTTTATTTATGGTCTGACAGGCCTGTTTACGCCAACCAAGCAGTAAAACCAATGACATTTATTTTTTTTAAAAGTTTTTTTTAGATTTAATTTATTTATAATGAAGGAGGGATTTTTCAAGTTAATGAAAGATAGATCATGAATTTTGTTAAATTTTGCAGGATATTAAATAAATTAATTTTATTTGAATTAAAAAACGATAAAATAAAAAAAATTCAAAATGAGAAGTTATAATATTAAAATGGATTAAAGTTCTCGCCATATGTCATGTAAAATTTCATGTATATTAAGAAAAGATAAAAGGAAGTTATAAGAATAAGAGAGGAGAATAAAAAAATTTAAAGAAACATTTCTACAAAATTAGGCGAAGAAATAAAAAAAATAATTTACAGTCAAAAGAAGGAATGTATAAAAAAAATATTTTTGGAAAATAATTTAAGAAAACTATTACTATTGAATGTAAAAAATCAAATAAAAAAAATTCATGAAACCGTGGTATCGTGAATCCGATAAACCTAAAAATAAAGTTTGTTAGCTCTTTTTCAAAACCCTTAAAGTACCCTTAACGGTACCTTAACAATTTTTATAATTTAAAAATTTCTTTAATGAAAGTATTTACATATACGACAATTAAAGAACAAATTAATATAAAAAAATAGTTTTATTTTGAAAATAAAAAAAAAAATTTGTCCAACGACCCAATAACTTTACAGTCCCATTTAATAAAAAAAGAAGATATATAATAATATATGTAGTTTAGTCACTGATTTTGGGGTATAAATTTCTTTTAAAGATATAAAAACCCGAATTAAATGTACTTTTTTTCAAGAAATTTTATTCAAGATTAAAACATTTATCCTAGGAAGTTAATTTTTTGACCCATTCCCCTTTCCATTGCTTTTTGGTAGATATTCCAGGCAGTAACTATATCCTGAACAGCTAAACCGGTAGAATCAAATACTGTGATTTCTTCATCAGATTCTCGTCCCGGTTTATCACCATTTACGATATCTCCGATCTTAGCGTAAATATCACTTCTTCTTATAAGTCCTTCATGAACCGGAATATTTATTTCACCACTGTGACTAGCCTGATCCCAGCAATCAATAACAACTTTAGCCTTTTCCAATAAATGACTTTCTAATTCCTGTTTACCTGGAGCATCAGCACCCATAGCATTAATATGAGTTCCATCAGCTACCCATTTCCTTTTAATTACAGGAACACGGGCTGGGGTAGTAGTAGAAATTACATCAGAACCTACAACTGCTTCTTTTATAGTGTCAACCGCTGTTGCATTTATTCCAAAATTATCAGTAATCATTTTAGCAAAGTCCGCCCTATGAGTACAAGTCCGGCAGGAAACCTTCACTTCTTTAATGTCCATCACTTCTTTGATTGCCATTAATTGAGTAAACGCTTGCATACCAGCTCCGATCAATCCTAATACTTCAGAATCAGCTCTAGCAAGGTATTTAGTAGCAACTCCACCAGCAGCACCGGTTCTCATATTAGTGATCCAAGTTCCATCCATCACTGAAATGGGGAATCCTGTTTCAGGATCAACTAATTCTATAAGTCCCATAACAGTAGGTAAATTAAATTTTCTTGTATTATTAGGATGGACATTGACGTTTTTTACTCCTGCTTGATCCAATCCCCTGATGAAGCAAGGCATTATACGTAGATCTCCTTCAAATTTTTTGAAGAATAAATATTTTTTAGCAGGCATTTGTACTTTACGCTGCGCATGATAGGAGTAAGCAGTTTCTACATATCCTATAATTTCTTTCATATCACTAAGTTCTCTTATTTCACTTTCTTTAAGGAGAAGAGTTTCAAACATTTATAGGCACCTCTAATAAATTTTTATGATAAATATAACTTAAATTTTATAATCCATACTTTATTAAAATTTGCTCTTAGTACATAAACTATCACACTTGATGAACAAAACTGTCGTATTTTTGGCTTAGACGTTATGAAAGTAGGATAAAAATGATTATAGGAGGATATTAACTCTATAATTTAGCATTATTGAAAACATCAGAAACAGCTAAGTACATTTTAGCTAAGTACATTTTCACAAAAGTAAAATGTAACATAATCTTGAATTGAATAATTAAATATTAATAGAAAAAAAAATTAATTGTTTTTAATAAATTAATAAAGGGGCTTTTACTTGAATAACAATCTGAATTTAATAGATATGCTAAAAAAATCAATTAAAGATGAAAAAGAGGTCAGAACTTCTGAATTTATCATTGCTATTGTTGTTAATATTATCTTCTTTTATATCTTTAATAATCTTTTAAATTGGCATCTCAATTTCATAACCAACAGTTTTCAGGATGTTTTATGGATAATAAACCTTACACTGGGATTTACTATTATTGTTAATGCTCTTTACCTATTTTATCATCCAAAATGGTTGCGTGATTCTCTACAAATAATAATTAACATTCTAGGATTTCTGGTTGTTTATTTTTTATATACTGTGTATCCATTTAAATTTAGCCAGATATTCATATCTTACGGATTAAAATTAGTATTAATACTTATCATGCTTGCTATAATAGCAGCTACTGTTTATCAAATTATGCAACTAATTTTGAGAATATATATAAAACTTCAGAAATAAAATTCCAGATTAAAGAATTGATGACAGAATATTAAAATATGGGCACATTTTCAACATTTACAATGATTTATTGTCCCATATTGTATACATTTTTATAAGCCATGTTTAAACTGTAATTAGGAGCGTATTTTAGCTCAAACTTACTAATGCTTTGTTTACAATTATAATAAATATCATTAAGAATTTTTTTGAGTACAATTAAATCATCCGATTATTCGATATTCTAGGATGTAATTTCTCTTTTAAATTTATTTTACTTATTCAAACTTAGTAGATATTCTATTTTTTTTATTCTTTTGAAGTTTTAGATGATCTTATTTCATTTAGATCTGTTTTTTTAAGTTATAATGATAAATAATAAAAAAGTTTAGATGCCATGGAAATCATATAATATGGATATATAATACTGTAGGTTTGGAATGGAGGTTAAATGATTTTCAATAAAAGTAATTATATTAAGATCATTAAATTTATCAAGCTTGGTAAACCTCATTTAGCCGGGAGCTTATTTTTTTATTTTTCTATAGGTGCTTTACTTGCTGTTTTATTCAATGCACCATTTGTTTTAAGTAAATTTATACTGGCATGGATTATTATATTTTTATCTGGTTGGGCGGTTCATTATCATAATGATTATCATGATTTTGAAACGGATCATTATACCAAACCTACACCTATTTCGGGAGGCAGTGGAATACTGGTTGAACATCCTGAGTGGAGGGAATCATCAAGATTAATGGCTCTTACACTTATCGGTTTAGCTATTATTTTTTCTATAGTATTTACTTCAATCTTCGCTTATTCATCAACATTTGTCTTATTTGTTATAATGGGTAATATTTTAGCCTGGTTTTACGCGGCCCCTCCTATTAAATTATCTTATAGGGGATTAGGAGAATTTGGAAATACGGCTATAGCATTTCTATTTCCAGCTATGGGTTACTGGAGTTTGATGGGAACTTTAAATCTTCCTTTCTTTATATTTGTTATACCACTGTTATTTTTTCAAATGTTATTTACGAACAGTGTAGAAATTCCGGATATGGAAGGTGATAGAATGGGGGGTAAAATGACTTGGATTGCATCTAAAGGTCGAAGATTTGGCTTTAAATTAATTGCAATTTCTGGATTATTCGCTACATTATCATTTCTTATTATACCTTACACCAACCTATTTCCTTCGAACATTGACTTCAGAGTTATTGTAATTATATCATTAATTCCTCTGAGTTTAGGAATTATAGGATTAATCAAAAACCCTTTAGATAAAGCATCTGCTACTAAAATTTGTGTTTATAACTTGGCATCCATTATATTAGCAGCATTTTTAATCAATTGTTACTTTGTATACCTTTTAATTCCATCCAATGTTTAAACACTATTTTTATAGGATTTAATATGTATAATAACCTTGATACTCTTAAAAAAATAATCATGTTGGGAAGACCTCAAATTTTAGTTGGTAATTTCCTTCTTTTTTTTATGGGAGCTATGCTTGCTATTTTATTTAATGCAGAATTTGTTTTAAGCAAATTTATATTAGGATATTCAATTTTATTCACAGCTCATCTAGCAGTTCATTATAGTAATGATTATTTTGATGTTAAGGTAGATAAGTACAGTGAATCAAACGCAATTTCAGGTGGTGGTAGGGGAATATTGGTTAAAAATCCGGAGTTAATGGGTTTATCAAAAACTTTAGCTGTAATTCTTTCAACTTTATCTCTTGCCATTGCAGCAATTTTTACAATTATATTCACTTATCCCCTTTCATTCTTCTTATTCTTCCTATTTGGAAATCTTTTAGCGTGGTTTTATACTGCGCCTCCAATTAAATTAGTTTATAGGAGATTAGGAGAAATTGCTAATATAATAGCAGTAGTTATATTTTTAGGGGCGGGCTTTTTTACTTTAATGGGAACTTTAACTATTCCATTCTTCATTTTTGCAATTCCAATCATTTTTTTACAAATAATTTTCATTAATAGTTTTGAAATTCCTGATATGGAAGGAGATAAATTAGGAGGTAAAATCACTTGGATAGTATCATGGGGTCGTGAATTTGGTTTCAAACTTATATTACTTTCAGGATTATTAGCAACCATATCATTCTTAATTATACCGTTTACTCATCTATATCCATCCAGTTTAAATTTCAGTGTACTAGTGATCATATCTTTAATTTCACTTAGTCTTGGAATCATAGAATTAATAATAAAACCTTTTGATAAAGTATCAGCCACTAAATTTGCAACTATCAACGTTGCATCTTTATTTATCATTTCTATTTTAATTGATGGTTACTTCATCTATATATTGAGATAATTGAAAGTCTAAAATAAATTTATTATTTTTACATTCTAATAATTTTAAATATAATTTAAATTAAATATTTGTAATAAGAGAAGGATTTTACAATTTTCAAAATTCATATTACTATATTTATTATAATGGGGTTTGATTTATGAACATCTTAGATAAATTAGAATCAATTAAAAATCATGAAATAACTGCTGTTGATAATTTAGATCAATTTTGCCAGAAAATAGAGAAGGATAACACTAAATTAAATATTTTTCTTGAAACAAAAATGGATGAAGCTCATAAATTTGCCGAGGAATTAGATTCAAAAATAAATAAAGGCGAAAAAGTAGGAAAATTAGCAGGATTAGTGATTGGAGTTAAGAGCAATATAAATGTAGAGGATTTTCACATTACTGCTGCTTCTCGCACCCTTGAAAATTACTTGGGAAGTTATAATGCCTCTGTGGTCGATAATATAAAAAATGAGGATGGTATAATTATTGGAGTTACTAATATGGATGAATTTGCAGCTGGAAGCTCCACTGAAACTTCTTATTTTGGATGTACTCAGAATCCCAGTGCGCCTGGAAGAATTCCTGGAGGATCCAGTGGTGGTAGTGCGGCGGCTATTGTAGCTCAAATGTGTGATTTAAGCATTGGTTCGGATACGGGAGGATCTATTAGGAATCCTGCCTCACATTGTGGAGTAATGGGATTTAAACCAACATATGGTGCAGTTTCAAGGCAAGGATTACTGGATTTGGCTATGAGTTTTGATCAGATTGGATCATTTGCTTCTGAAGCTTCTGGAATTGCTTTGATGTTAGAGACTATAATGGGTTTGGACTATAAAGAGTGTACAACTATTGATTGGAATGTGCCTGAGTTTAGTAACTTGATTGGTTCTGATGATGTAAGTTCATTGAAAGGGATGAAGTTGGGGGTGGTAAAACAATTCTTTGAAGTATCTGATGATGGTATCGTTGATTTAATTGAAGAATCCATCGATAATTTGGAGGAGAATGGTGTTGAAGTAGTTGAATTAAGCTTCGATTATATTGATTTATGCTTACCTACTTACTATCTAATAAACTATGTTGAATTTTTCTCGGCCACCCGTAAATATGATGGACGAAAATATGGTCACCGCATCGAAGAAGTATGTGGTGATGAAGTTCTGCGAAGAATTCATACGGGTTCCTATATTAGTCAGAAGGAGTACAGTGGAAAATATTATAAAAAAGCACTTCAAGCCAGATCTCTTATAAGAAAAGAGATTACAAAGCTTCTTAAAAATGTAGATGCTATAGTAGGACCCACAGTACCTAAATTACCCCATAAAATTGGCACATCACTGGAGCCAATGGAAATGTACGCCTATGACATCCTTACAGTGATTGCAAACCTCGCTGGAATACCTGCAGCCAGTGTTAAAGCTGGTGAAGTTAACGGAATTCCGGTGGGGCTGCAATTTCAAGCTAAACCTTTAGAGGATGATAAAATAGTGCAGCTTATGGCAGGATTCGAGCAAATAAATAAAAATTAAAAAAAATTTGAATTAAATACAAAATTTAAGGATAAAACTAAACTTATTTTTTTTTAATTCTTGAATTTCACATTTGATTTTAAAAATAATATAAAATTAGTTTTTTTTTAAGAGAATTTAAAGTGAAAAGCGATGAAAATAGGCATTTTATATGTAAAGGGTGCTCTGCCTCTTTTTGAAGATTTTGGAAATTTACCAACACATATTGTAAATGAATATGGCATGGTAAATGGTGTAAAGGCACATAAGGCATTAAACGGTCTTATAATACCTGGTGGCAGTATAATGGAATCAGATAGCATAGGATCAGAAATTCGGGCTGAAATTTATGAAATGGCTAGAAATGGATCTTTTATTCTAGGGATGTGTTCTGGATTCCAGTTGCTATCAAATAAGACCGATATTGGCCGAAGATCATCATGCCCTATTGAAAAGGATGGATTGGGGATTTTGGATGTGTCATTCAGACCTATGATCAGTAACGATCGAGTGGAAGCAGAAATAGTTGATGAGTCTTTTTTAACTCAGGGGCTGGTTAATAGTAATATAACCGGTTTTCATTGTCATACTTATGGTGATGTAAAAGGAGGAGCTATTCCTCTCTGTTATTCTATGATAAAAAGAATAGATTACACCAATAATCCTCGAAAAATTCTTTCAGGTGTTAAAAATGACGATGGTAATGTAGTGGGAATAATGATCCATGCTTCATTGGATGAGAATAAGTCATTGGTTCAAAATATACTGAATTTTATGGATGCAAATGAAAACGATATTAAGAATATATATAACGCTAACACGGAACTAATGAGGAAATTAAAAAGAGAAATTGGCGTAAACACAGGTATTAATGCTGATAACAAAATAAAATCATTTAAACTTTCAACAGAATCTAATAGATCTCCTAAAGTGATTATGATAGCCAGCACGGGATCTGATTCTGGTAAAACATTCATAACTACGGGGATTGTGGGTGTTTTAAGGAAAAAAGGTTATAAAACTTGTGTTTTGAAGGTAGGTCCCGATATACGGGATATTGTACCTTCACTTTATCTTAACAAGGAGAGAATGGAGAATTTCTCATCAATAAAGATAGCTGGCTTGGGATGGAAAGATTTAGAAACTGTTTTAAAAGACGTGAAACTCCAAAATTATGATATTATTTTGGTGGAGGGTGTTATGAGCATATTCACTGGTATGTTAAACAATAAAGTCCCTTATTCATCAGCAGAAATTGCACTGGCAGGTAATATACCAGTTTTACTAGTTTCAGCTTGTAATAAGGGAGGTATTGAAACTGCTGCTATAGATATTGTTGGTCATTTGAAAATAATGAGTAAACTAGGAATCGAAGTAAAAGGAGCTATTTTGAATAAGGTTTATGATAAAAAAATCGCTGATATTGCACAGAACTATATTAAAAGAGAAACTGATTTGGAATTCATAGAACAAATACCTAAAATAAAAATTGAAGAAAGAGGTAACACGCCTGAAGTGGAGTTAAAGCTGGATGAATTTTGTTTAAATGCAATGGATACTGTTAATAAATTCTTAAATGTGGATAAAATAGTTGAAATGGCTGATTACCCTAAATTTATTGGATACACCGATCACGAGACTGTTTTAAATAAATTTAAGTAATTTATGTGCATTCTTTTTTTACTACACTATCTAATTCTTTTAAAATACTTTTATATTCAATTTCTGTAATATTACCAAGGTCCAACATTTTTTTAAGCTCAAATGCAATTGTTTTAACTGTAACTTCTTCTTTTCTATCTTTAAGATTTGCATAAGCCATTCGAATAAACATGTTTTTATCAGCTAAATCATCTAAGCTAGTACTAATACGTCGCATTGATTCATTTTTACATTGGGCAGTAATCACTTCTAAATTAACATATTTAGCATTTATATTCAATGGTGGAACTGCTTTAACTGTAACTAGGGGGACACTATCATTAATTGTTTTTCGGAAAGTGTCAAAATTAACAGAATAACTATCTTGTATATTTCGAGGAGTATTATTTAGCACATGATTCAAACTATCGATGAATATATAAACTCTTCCTTCTTTTTTACCATAAATATTACCCGTTTCAGGATAGTAGGATGTGCCTAGTTTACAAACCCATACCATTTTATCTCCATGGTCTGTGATTGTTACATAAAATTCATATAAGTCTGATTCTCCGATCTCTATCTTTTTAATTTCACCAACATAAATTTCGCCTGATATTTCTTCTCCAGCTATTAAATCACTTAAAAATTTGGTTTGATAATCTTCAGTTTTTCCTCTACCAATAATTCCAAGATCCAACATAAAATCACCACTCTAAGCTTTAATTATGTCAATATTAATTGTTATTATTTTCGATTTCATCATAGCTTTATGAGATTATTGTGTTTCAGTTAAATTAATTCATATTTAAATAGAATTAAGAAAATTTGTATAAATTATAAATTATTTACAATAAATCATTTGAATTATTAAAATAAAAATGAATAAAGTATAAATTATCAATTATTTAATATTTTTAATAGCTTTGAATGGATGTTTATGCATATTATTATAATTTGGACTCTTTAAATTCCATATAAGCTTCAATAACTTCAGCTCCACTTAAAAACACTAGATTATTCTTCTTAGCATATTTATGTGCATCGTCAGTATTCATTGAATTTTTGGTAATATCATCCATCATTTCACAACAAACAGCTACAGGGGTAACTCCCGCCATTTCAGCAATAGCAATGCTCAACTCCGTGTGCCCTCTTCTTTTAAGTACATGTCCTTCTGCAGCTCTAAGTAAAGTCACATGACCGGGGGCGCGGAAATATTTACCTAAACTATTGTAATCTCCATTTTTACATAATAATGCTAATTCTTTTATAGTAAAAGCCCGATCATTATCGGTTATACCTGTAAAAGTTTTTCTATGATTCAAAGTTATAGAAAACGCTGATTTTTCATCATAAGGTATATCTGTCGGCGATAATTCTGAAAGAATAGGATATTCAGCACTGGCAACATCCATTATATCAGTCATAAAAGGAACACCCAACTTATCTGAAACCTCAGAAGACAGAGGAACACATAAAAGCCCACCAGCATCGTTTCTTAAAGTAGTCATGTGTTGGGGAGTAATTTGCGCCCCCGCAACTATCATATCTGTTTCTTTTTCACGATTATCATCATCGAATATTAGGATAATTTCACCTGTTGTAAATGCATCCAATGCTCTTTTTATCATAGTTTTTCACTTCGTTTTCTAATAATTCATAAAATTTGAATTCATTTATTTTTAATAAAATTTTTAATATTTTATAAAATTAAAGTTACTAAATCTCCATCTTTGAGGTTTAAATCTTCTCTCAGATTCTCATTAGCTATAAATTCTAATATTTTAGGAGGATGTTCTGTTTTAGCAGGGAATAACAGAGCACCATCTATTTTATTATTTAAAGTAGATTTTATACATTTAACGTCGCCAAATCCTTCTCGTCCATGGATGATGTTCAACTTCTGTTTAGGTATATTGATTATTTCTTGTAAGTCTTTTTCATTAACTTCAATATTTAAAGTGCCCGGGAAAGGTTTAAAACCTAAAATATGCATAAATTGATCACTATAAACTTTTTGAGATACAAAATAACCGCCTTTCCGGGTTCCTGAAACTATCTTTCCACTAATAATCATTTGAACACTCATTTTATAAACGTTGTAAATTAAATAATTATTTCAAAATTTCTTTAAAAGCTCTTGTAGCAAGAATATGGGCCTGTCTTATGGGCTCAGGAGTTTTAAATATACTAGTTTCCTTAAATAACTCTATTGCTGTTTTAAGAGATATTTTATGGCCAATGCTCACATAAAAACCGTTTAAATAAGCTCCTAAAATTTCATTTCTAAAGAATATAAATTCTGGTAAGTGATTGCCTTCTACTATATGACTTCCTATAATTAATCTTTTTGCACGCCTAAAGTGGGCTTGTCAATCATAATACCCACATGAGAGGCTAAGCCAAATCCACGGGGATGTAGTACACCATGACCATTAACCATAACTACATCATAATCCATTTTTAAACTATTCAAGGATAAAACCATTGCATTAGCTTCTCTAAATCCTAAAAATCCAGGTTTATATGAAAATAAAAGTTCAACTTCCAGGATTCTAGTTTCAATTATTTCTAAATCTTCAAGGTTAATAATTACAGTTGCAGCCACTGCCCAGTTATCTTGGGAAAAAGACACATCGACACCGGCTATAGTTTTTAATTCTTGAAAATCATCTTTTTTAATTACCTGTTCTGCTAATTTGTATTGTATATTTGCTAGATTAGTATTTAAATCGTAGGAGTACATGAATACGCTTTATGGATTATAAATAAGAAAATTTAAAAATTATATATTGATGAAATTAATTTTTGTTTTATATATCTACTTTTAATATTTATTCAGTTTAATTATTATTATTTATTTTCTCAAATGATTATCGCAAAATAAATAAACTGTTATTAATTAATCTAATCTTTATGGAAAACGAGATTTATCAATGTGATATTCTAGTTATAGGATCGGGTGGAGCGGGATGCAGGGCGGCTATAGAGGCTCATAAACATGGATTAAATGTTATAATTGTTTCTAAAGGTTTATCATATAAATCGGGGTGTACTACTCTAGCAGAGGGAGGATATAACGCCGCTTTCGGTTATGTAGATGAAGAAGATTCTATAGAAGCTCATTTTAAGGATACAATGAAAGGAGGAGCTTACTTAAATGATCCGAATCTAGTGAAAATACTGGTAAATGAAGCACCAGAAAGATTGAAGGAACTTGAACACTTCGGAGCTCTCTTTGATAGACAGGAATCAGGTAAACTTAATCAACGAGCTTTCGGTGGACAAACTTATCGTAGAACATGTTTTCAAGGTGATCGAACAGGTCATGAGATGATGACTGCTCTAAAAGAAGAAATCACACGTTTTGGTATTCAAAATATAGAGGAAGTAATGATTACTTCACTTATCACTGATGAATCAGATGGAAGTGTACTGGGTGCCTGTGGAATATCTATAAGGACATCTAATTTTATTATATTCCAATCTAAATCCACTATTTTAGCCACTGGTGGGGCTGGTTGGTTATATCCAGTTACATCTAATGCACTGCAGAAAACTGGGGATGGTTACGAATTTGCTTATAATGTGGGAGCAGATCTTCTGGATATGGAGCAGGTTCAATTCCATCCTACGGGTATGTTATATCCAGAGTCAAGAAGGGGAGTTTTAATAACAGAAGCTGCAAGGGGAGAAGGTGGAAGGTTAATAAATGCTAAGGGTGAGCGGTTCATGAAAAATTATGATCCTCGAGGCGAACTCGCCACTCGAGATGTGGTAGCTCGAGCTATATACCAAGAAATAATAGATGGTAGGGGTACACCGAGAGGAGGAGTCTATTTAGATGTGACTCATCTTCCCAGGGAAATAATAGAAAATAAATTGGAAACCATGCTTTTACAATTCCTAGATGTTGATGTGGATATAAGAGAGGAACCTATGGAAGTTGCGCCAACAGCTCATCATTTTATGGGTGGTGCTTTGATAAATGAACATGGTATGACTTCAATAAAAAATTTATACGCTGCAGGTGAAGCTACTGGTGGTGTGCATGGTGCTAATAGATTAGGGGGAAACGCTTTAGCTGATACTCAAGTTTTCGGGAGAAGAGCTGGTGAATCGGCTGCACAAAATGCATTAAAGACTGAATCAACATTTAACATGGAACAAGCCATTGCAGAAAAAGATAGAATCCAATCTCTTTTTAATAATGGTGATTATTATCCATTCGAGATTAAAAAAGAGTTAGAAGAAGTCATGTGGAAATATGTTGCTATAATACGTAATGCAGAAGGATTGAGAATAGCACGTGAAAAAATCAAGGAACTTAAAGGAAGGATTAGTAATCTGAAGGTTACTGATGTAGGGGCATTTAATAAAGATCTACAAGATGCATTGGAAATTGAGATGATGCTTAATATAGCGGATTTAGTTGCTGAGTCCGCTTTAATCCGAGAAGAAAGTAGGGGAGCTCATTATCGAAGTGATTATCCTAAAACTCGGGATGAATGGAAAAAGAGTATAGTATTAAACAAGAATAAAGATATTAGATTCATAAGAAGATAAATTTTGAGAAGTATGCCCTGACCGGGACTTGAACCCGAGTAATAGGATCCGCAATCCTACGTGATATCCACTACACTATCAGGGCAACTGATTAAAAAAGATAATTACTTAAAATTTTTTTTTAATAATATATATAAGTTAGATTGATTTTATTTTTATTTAAATTTAAGTGGTTGGATCATGCTCAATTTGAAAAATTTTTGATAGTAGATTTAAATAATCCTTAAAATCAGTTTAATATTGTATTATTTTTATTTTAATAAGATATATATTTGTAGTGCGTTATTAGGTCATAATATTCTCTACTATCACAGGTTAATGAAGAATACAATCAATGAATATCATCTAAACTAAATAAGTAAAAATAATCCTAGAGAAATGTGATCATCATAAATTTAATGGATTATTCTAATTAAAATAATAAATTTTATACTAAAAGATTTTTATAAATATTATTGTGTATTATTTTCAGTTTCTATTTGTATTGCTTTTATTTCTTCACTATTTAGGAGTTTACCATACTTGAATACTTTATTTGGACAGGAAAGTACGCACTTTAAACATCCCATACCTGAACATAGATCTGTTCTTACCTTGATTCGTCCATTTTCTATAGTGATAGCATTTTCTGGGCAATGTTCCATGCAAGTCATGCAATTAGTGCATCCTTCAAATTTAGCCTCTAATATTGAACCAACTTTAGTGATATGTAAACCTTCTTTACCTAATTCGGGGATGTCTCTTTCGAAAATGCGGTGAATTTGGGGATTAGTGGAGCGTGGAGCGACTTTCTGGAAACCATATTTATTCAACCATTCATTATACATCCAAAATGGCATACCTTGTTCAAATAAGGCTAATTCTAATGAGTATATTTTCTCGAAGATGGGAGATGTTGCAAGCATAATGTGTTTACTGCGCATTCCTTTTGCAATACTTTGTAATTTCTCCAGGAGACTAGGATCAATAATCAGATCCCTTGCCATGGCCAAAGATGTGTTTCCCATTTGATAGATTTCTTGAGATGAAGGAGGTATCTGCCCTACATTCAAGGATTTAAGGGGATCAACATAGAAACCTGAAGCTCCAGCCATATATGTGGCATCAATATCTTCCAAAAGTACTCCAGCTTCTTCTGCTAATGTTAAATGAGCAGCTCTAAAAGCCCCTAGAGCTTTACCTATGTTAACGATGTCTTTTTCAGTGAGATACATCTCATCCTGTAGATGAATCTGATGATCAGAACTCTTAATTTTGGGTAGATTTATTAACCCATTATCTAATCCTAAACTAAAAGCAGCAATTACTCCTGTCCCAGTTATACCAATAGACTTTGCACTATCCTCTTCATGTGATAAAATTTTCCCATTGGATGGATCGACTTCATCTCCATCCTGAGCTATAAGATTATCATCTAATATACGCGTTTTCCATGCATAATCGGCGAGTTCTAAATCACAGATGGTTCCAGGTGAAGCTAATCTGCCTTTTTCAATCATCTGTCCTTCTATTGCTGGACCTGCTGCTGCAGAACAAGTGTAAACTTCTCCATTTATTACCAGAGCTATTTCGGCGTTGGTTCCAAAATCAGATACTAAAAATATTCCTTCTTTTTCTAAAATATCAGCTTTAAAAAGCATAGCAAGAGCATCCGCACCTATTTCATGTTTTATGGCGGGTGGAATATAAATTTCAGCTTTTGAATTCACATCAAGATCTACTTTTTCGGGGGTAATGATAATAGCATCCCTTTTGGGTGGTGTTACTTTTAGTCTATCTAGTGCATGCTGACCCCAGTAAGCTAAATCTCTAATTTCTATATTATGGAACAGGGAGAGTTGTATGGAGTTACCACATACTGCTACTCTCGTAACGTTTTGAAGATCTATGTTTAAACTTTTAATCACTTTATTTATAGCGTCGAGTAGAAGTTTATGGGTTGTATCTCTACCCACTTCTATGGCAAAATGGAGATGGTCCACTACGTTAGCGCCGGGTAACGGATGTCTAAGAGTTATAGCAGTAGAAATTACTTTAGAAGATTTAAGGTCCAGTGCTTGTGCTCTTATGCCACTTGTTCCTATATCCAATGCTATTCCATATTTATTTTTCATTTTAGATTAAACCTTGAATATTTAGTATTTTAATTTAAAAAATAGTATTTATAAAAAAAAGGAAAAAATTTTTTTTATGCATATTCAGAGACAAACTCGCCAACTATCTTTGAATATTCTTTTCTGAGGTCTTTCCATGTTTTTTTATCTTTTAATATACTATCGGCTAGTTTAGGGGCATGATAAGCTTCTACACCATAAACACTCATAGGGAAGGATTCTACGAAATCTTTTCTTACAGAACCACCACCACATCCAAAGGCTGGGACTTCCAAACCCTTCTTCTGTAACTCCTCTACCACCTTGGGGAAAACAGTCATGGTAGTGGTCATCAAAGCGGTACCAGTCAATAATAGTGGTTTATACTTCTCCACAGCATCTATTACTTCCGTGGTAGGTACATCTCTACCAAGATCCACTGCATCATATCCATTAGCTCTTAAGAACATAACCACTAGATTTTTACCTATATCATGAGGGTCACCTTCAGCCACAAAGGAAACAGTGGTACCTTTAGTTTCACTTTTATGTCCCAATATTTTTTCACATACCCTTACTCCTTCCATCATACTATCACCTGAAAGCATAAGGTCTGGAAGGAAGTAAAATCCTTTAGTGTAAAGCAAACTAACAGCATCCATACCCTTCATTAAACCATTATTAATTATATCAACGGGTGATAAACCCGCTTCCAATCCGTCATTTACATTACTAAGGGAAGCTTCCATATCTCCATATAGTACAGCCAATGCTATGGATTTATAAGGTTCCTCTGTGGGGAGAATATTACGTACGTCTAAATCATTCTCAGGCCTTATAGCTGGGCCTTCAATTTCCACATTATATCTAATAGCCACAAAATTCTGATCCAATTTAGATTCTAATTCTTCAATATTACTCATTTTCTTCCACCTCAAAGTTCATAACTTTTAGGATCAAATTCCGGTACTTTTCGTGTATAAGTTCTCAGACATTCATCAGTGAATTGATCCGCATCCAATGGTAATTCTTCAAGAATTTTAAGTGCATTATCAAGAGAATCTCTCTCAAATCGAGTAAGATATAATTTACCAGCATCAACTGCTTCATTTATTATTTTCCCTGCTTCAAGGGCAGCTGCCCTAGCTCTTAAATAAGGGTCATTCCCATAATTCACTATGGCTTCACCAATTCGATAGGCATTATCATATGCTAAAATTAAACCTTGAGGATCTCTATACTTATCCGTAAGAGTGTATATATCTCTTAGAGTTTCACTGGTCCCTGTCTCTATGGCAGTATTCATAAGAGCCGCTTCGTAACCTGTAGCTTGTAACCATACCTCTGGGGTGGTACCACCCATCTCTTGTCTATGATAAACTGATTCATTACTCCAAACATCCGTCGTGGCAGCTATTAAATTACCCATTAAATCAGAATGAGCACAGACTGCATTTTTACCTTCAGTTGCTATTGGAACACCAGATATTGCTTTAACAATAGGATTTTCGTATCCGCAATCTTTTAATGGACCTATAGCGCCACATTCCACTGCTACTAAGCTTCTACCGGCTGACATAGCTCTTGCCAATGCAGCTGTGGTATGGGCGATATCTTTATCTAATAATCCTCCGGCCATGAACATAGCAGTATTAGCCTGAGCACAATCAGTATCACCACCCGGTCGGCAATCATATTTCTGGCATATTTTCACTATTCTCTTCCACATATACTCCATATCAATGCTTCCCAAAACACCTATACCGAAGAGAACAGCCTTTATATCACCTCGTGATATCCCGTAATCTGAAGCAGATTTACCACCCATGGTTTCTATGCAAAGGTCGGATGCTCCATTGGCTGCGCATGCTTCCATGGATTCTTCAATCTTGTTGTCATAATCAGACCCTCTAAGTCCGGGAGCTCTTTCTTCCACTCTTATATCTGCAGGAGTCTGCCTCAGGGCTACACTAATACCATATTCATCATAATATCTCTCTAGAATTTCAGCTTGAATTCGTGTACACTCGCCTCCCCACTCTGGATTATTAGTCTGTTGAAAGACATGTTCTTGTTCCAGCATAAATGACGGTAATCCTATAGATACAGCTCTTTGACAGGCACTTTGAGCTATGTTTCTACATTCTGCCACCATTTTTTCTTTCGATACTTCTGAACCTTCTTGTGGAGCTACTTTAACTTCCGGCACCACATAACCCGCACCAAATTGTATATCCCAACGTTCACTTACAGGAAATTTAGCATGGCCAAAAATTAGTTCATCAGGGTTTTTATAAATCATCCTGGTAAATCTTTTCACAATAATTCACCACCATATTTTTAATAATACAAAGACTTTTACAATAATAATATTATGTTACTTGAATTGGATAAATGTTTTCGAATTACAGAAAAAATAAAAATATTTTAGGAATTGTATAAATGACCATGGAAATTAAGAATATGGATGAAATGGTAGTTAAAAAGGCAATAAAAATTATAAATAAGTTGAAAGGAGTATTAGGGGTGCAACTTCTTCAAGATGAGGATAGAAAAAAACTCAAAGGAATAGAGTCTAAAAGAGAAGGAGATGTTATACCTGTTGTAAATAAAGGATTGAAAGAATGTTTAGAGAGAGAATTTTATTTAGCTATATTTAAAACTATAGAATTCAGATGTCCACCTGTACCTACGGTACTTCTCGTCACAGATAAAGGTAGGATACTGGGCCAAGAACTGATTTCAAACGAAGAAAAGAAAAAATATCAAGATCGCAGTGATGTATATTTCCTCAGCACGGATTTCATATTCTTTAAATCTAATAAATCATCAGTTGATACGGGAATTGAAAAAGAATTTTTTCTTTTACCGTCTGTACCATTCCCCGAACTGGAGGATCTGTCAAGTATTTCAAATGTAACTTCCTGTAGCCCTTCAACAATGGGCGACTCTTATCTTAAGAATAAATATGGTTATCCTCAAGATCCTAACATTGCTACGATAATAATAGGTTTCTCAAAAACTAATAAATAGAATAAAGAGTTAAAAATTTTAACTCTTTTTATCACTATTTTTTTTGGGAATTAACTAATATTTTAAATCAGAGACTATTAAATTCGAGATTACATATTGTAAAATTCATTTCTTCCCTTGATCATTGCTTTAATATTCTCAAGAGGTGATCTCGGCGCTAAACCACAACTAGGGGCTAATATATCTACTCCTGCCTCTAAAACATCCTTAACTTCTTCTTTAACCTCGTCTGGTGAACCTCTGAAAAGTGTCTGTGATGATGAGATGTTTCCGACAAGTTTGGGAGATTTTTCCCCACCCATAGTCATAATTCTTCCACCAACTCTTAGAATTTTTCCTCCACCTTTCAACTCTTCCTTTGCCCATTTTACGTCTACTTTCTCCTCCACACTTAAACCATCATAACCAATGCTCGCCATATCTTTTAGGATAGGTGCAGCTGATCCACATATATGAAGAACTTTTTTAATGTTTATCTCACTTGATAAATCTTCTAATCTTGGTTTGACAATGGTTTTGAATTGTAATGGATTGATAAGTTCCGTAGCAGCAGTTGGCTCCGCAACGCAGATTATATCTGGACTTATCTCTGAAAGAGCATTCACATATTCTATGGATGCTTCAAAAGCTTTATCTAGAGCTGATTCAATTTCATTAGGTTTGGTCCTCATATACCTCACCATTTTCTCTACTCCAAGCAAATGACCCGTAAGTGTGAAGGGACCGGTAATACCCACGATAATGGGAAGATTATCCCCATATTTTTCTTTTAATTTTTTTATAGCTTCTAAAACAACTGGAATTCGTCCAATATGTGGGAAATCCTCAGGTATTTTAATATCATTAGCGTTTTGAAAGGGACTTTCAATTACTAAAGGAGTTTTATCCTCAGAACCAAGTTTTACTTTACAACCCAGGGCTTCAGCTTCCACTGTTAGACAGAAGGGTATTCTGGCACATTCCAATCCCGCTAGCTCGTATAGGGAGCTTCCGAGTGTTGCCATCTTTTCAGCATCTTTATGTGCTTCTGGCCAAAATGCATCCGTTTTCTCCATAGCTTCTACTATACCTATTTGAGTAACACTTATCACTGGTGTTACATTAACTTCTTCTCCAGAAAGCACTGCTAATACATTTTCTTTCAAATTCATTTGTTTTTCACTCCTAGTAAGTATATGAACGTTTAAATTGTTTAAATTTTCCGGTAAAAACAGACAATAAAATCAAAATTATAAAAAAAAATTTATTCAAAAAAAAGAACAATAAATAACTTATATTTATTTGCAAAAGTCTAATTGACTTTCAGATTTCATTTAAACCCTATTAAAAGATATATTTGCAGTGCTGTTAATGTAAAACCCAGAAAAGCACCCACTATAACTTGATATAAGGTGTGTCTTTTTAGATATAATCTACTCCATATAACTAACGGAATTAAAAGAATAAAAATTAGACCAGTATAACCAAATACGTATATAATTGCTGCTGCAGGTCCTGCTACTCCTATGGAGTGTATGCTGATTTTCCAGAATAAGCTGATTAATAATACTATTAATGTGTTAGAGAAATAACAGAACATGAGAACTGTAGTAATAGGGGGCGCTGAAATAATGTATAACAGAACAACGCCAATTAGATATGATAATATAATCCATAAAAGTGGATAAAACCGATCCTCTTTTCGAGGCATATCTATTTCAATTTTCTCATTTTTAATCCATAGAAAAGCTATTATACTTGGTATTAATGCTGCAAAAATTATACTGATAAAAGTTACTACTACAAATTCATATCCTTTCAGAAAGTAATAGTTAATTAGTATAAATACGAGAATAGCGACTAATGGGGCGTTAGTGAAAGTGGAGATTATTTTAGCTATATATTGTTTGGATTTAAAATTGTAACTCCAGTGTTGCATGTTTAATATCCCTCATTATAGAATAATCTTTAAAAATATTTTTTTCAATAAAATAAATTATTATTTAGTTTTAAATTGATAGAAATCCATTAGGAGCTAGACTAGTGGCAAACATAACCATATTAATCTCTAGATGATCAGTCCATGTGTGAGACTTCCTATTTTCACTTCCCATCCAGAAATGTTCAACAATTTCAGATAGGGGCGCATAACGCGTGATGACTTCAACACGTGATTTTAAGGATTTATCAACGCTAAATAACTCGGAGTTATCTTTAATCCAGTACAATAATGTTTCAACACCTTTAAGTCCTATAGATAATCCTAATTCACGGAATGCTAAACGGTAATCGGCAGGATAATTCAAGAGCTCTCCTTCCTCAAAAAACTCAACCCCTAAAAGCGCAGAATCCAATATAGTTGATAAGAGGTTTAAGTAATCCCTTTCATATTTTACAATTAATTGTGCAGTTCTTGAAGCATCAGATAAAAGACCGCCGATACCAAGGGGATCATCAGTGTTCCAACTCATACTTCGGCAGATATTAACCATATCAGTAATCTCGTAGCTTAAATCAGATTCTTTTAATGGAACGTTTCCAATTAATTCATTATAAGTTATGAAGCCATCAAGTGGGTCATGCTGTCCCATGGATGGTACGAGGGGATAACTGAGGTCTATACTCATCTTCCAATACATTCTCTTACATCCATCAAATGATGGGCTGTATACGAAGGATTCATGGGTGGCTTGCGCAAGTTCTATACCCCATTTACTATATACAGAATTCTGAGTGACTTTACTCAAACAATGAAGGGCATGCATCCATTTAGTTAGGTAATGATAATATTGTCCATCTTGATCCCATTCTAATTGTTCATTATATGGTTCGTCAAGTTTGCGTTCATTCAATTTTTTACCAATACGCAAGCCACCTTTAGTGGGATGTGATTCACCTTCTTCTTCATTTAGACTACTGATCCAGCCGGTCCTAGGATCATCATCACGATGCCTGCCCAAAATGTGATGAACTTGGTTTACTAGACGCATGGCTAGGTTCAGATAGTTTTGATCCTTAGTCTGACGAAAAAGTTCTATATAGTTACAGACTGCAAAGGCATCAGTCCACAAGTAACGTTGAGGATGGTCTGAAACAGGTTCAAGTCCAGTTATATTAGCAAAATCCTGCATGATTTCTTGAACTAGTACTATATTCTCTTTTTGCTCCATTAATCATCTACCCAATCCTTATCATTTGAGTTTATTATTTGTTCATAATCATATTATAATTTTACTTCCTTTGGATGGCATTTACCAAATTATCCTTTTTACGTATAGCATTTAATGCAGATTTTTCAATTTTCTCTTTCATAACTTCAAAATCATCAGGTGTAGTGTCACCTACAATCTTTTTAATCTCAGTATAAGCTGATTCCCTAAATAAAGGCGTCAATTCTTCTTCCTTATCTTCTTTAATAAGTTTAGCTATTCCACTATTAGTAATGTAACCTATCTCACCGATACGTACACTCGCATCAGATATTACTTTTTTAAGTTTCTCTGCAATATTAGCGGGTGCTATTATCATCAAAGAATCTATAGAAACCCCTAAAGGATCTATGTTTAATTTTTCCAACATTTCCAATACTTTTGGATTTATTAATTCTCTTATCTTATCATTAAAGAATGTTAATCCAAGATTAGTAGTTTTAGAAATTTCATGTGCATCACCTCTAAGACCTCCATTGGTAACGTCAGTCATAGCATGGACATATGGAAGTAATCCTGACTTAAAAATAGCTTCAGATGATTTTATGAAATTGATATCCATGGTTTCATTAACCACGTCAAACATGCCATGATAAATGGCTGTAGTAGTGATAGTTCCACCGCCTGAGCCTTCCGTCATTAAAATTATATCCCCCACTTCCGCACGCTTCCTTGCAGTTGGTGGATATTCAGAGATACCTATAGCACCTACAGCACTCACTAATCTATCACCTAAAACCATATCGCCACCAACTCTTAGAGTGCTACCAGCTACAAGAGGTACATTTAATAGTTCTGAAACGGCGCAGACTCCTGCTGTGAAATCAAATAATTTTCCTACATCACCATCATCTGAAAGATGTAAATCACTTATTACGGCTACTGGCTCAGCACCCATAACGCACACATCTCTAAGAGCAGCTCTAGTAACATGGAATCCGCCCAGAAATGGATATTCACTTAAACGAGAATGTATTCCATCCACAGCGGTTGTTACATAAATATCTTTGGATCCAACACTTTTTTTAACCACGCCACCATCATCCTGTGCTGATGGATTTATTAAAGCATTAGAATGGGTACTAGAGACTATGTCTGCAATTTTTTTATGGACAAAGAAATCTCCCTTTCCTCTCGAGCCCACTCCAATTTCGCCCATTTTAACCTCTGCTTTGTGATACTTTATCAATTCCTTTAAAAATTCATCATCATAATCATTGATTTTTAAAGTATTTTCAACTTCTCCAATCACAGCTTGCGCCATTTGATCCGCTTTTTGAGGATCAATATTTTTATATTCTAGTATTATTTCCTTTAAATTATTTTGAAGAGTTTTTTCATCCTTATCCTTAATGTAACGTCTTACGAAGCCTTCTATATCCACGGAATACACCCTTTTATACTTTTCTATCAGGAAATGATATTTTTCTTTAAGTTTTAATATTTAAAAATTATTGACATAAAAAAAAATTTTTTAAAATTATTTTAATAAGCAATCTATGGAACTGTTTCCACGAAGTTATTTAAGATCTTCAACCCAATTTCTCCACTTTTCTCAGGGTGGAACTGGGTAGCATAAGTTTGATCTTGACAGATTACTGCAGGTACTTCCACGCCGTAATTAACGGTGGCAGCTATTATATTCTCATCTTCTGGATGCACATAATAGGAATGCACAAAATACATGTACTTGTTACCTATTCCATTTAATATAGTGCATTCATTATTTTTGATTTGAAGATTATTCCATCCCATATGTGGTATTTTCATTCCCTCTTGCTTCAGTGATTCATCAAAACGCAATACTTCACCTTTAAATATATCTAATCCTTTAACTCCTTTACTTTCCTGGCTTTTAGGGAATAACACTTGTAAACCTAGACAAACGCCTAAAAAAGGTTTTCCATCATTAATATGCTCCAGTATAACCTCTTTGTAAGTTTGAAGATTCTTCATAGCGTTTCCAAAAGCACCTACACCAGGAAGTACTAGGGCATTGGCTTTTTCCAGATCACAAATGTCACTAGAAATGTTAACTTCCACTCCAATGTGAGTGAAACCATTTCTAATGCTTTTAAGATTCCCGGATCCATAATCAATAATGGTTATCATTATAGTAATCCTATTTAAACAAATATTAACTTTATTTGCCTAAAATATATTATCTATTTTCGTAGTAATCTTTTACTCGTTCAGTATCATTCAGATGAGGAGTAGAAACTTCATGTAAAATAGTGTTTTCCATAGCTACAATGGAATGCTTTTCTTTAGGCTTTATACGAATAGTGTCATTTTTTCCAAAATACTCTTTATGATCCTCAAATTCAATGTAACCTGCACCATTCACTATATACATGGTTTCATCTTTCATGTTATGATAATGAAATGAGGTTTGATAACCTTCTTTAATGAAAAGTTCTTTAGTCAAGTACTTATCAGTGTAAATCAACACTTTTTCATATCCCCAAGGCTTATCTTCCCTATTTTTATATTCCTTTTTTATTTCCTCCAATTCTTTAGTGGTATCTATAGCCATCCAGAAGAGTCCATCCTCCTTATAATAACCTAAATTATTTTCCTTGGCCAGCATAGGGAACACGGTTTTTTCAATATCTCCTACATCAAACTCTCCAAAATCTATTTCCCCTTGTGAGAAGTATACTCCACCATTAATGTAATAATCTAATATTGGTTTCTCTTTAAATGATACTAGTCGATCACCGCTGATTTCTACTATTCCGTAAGGAGAAACCATTTTAGTGATGAATATGGATAAAGGATAGTCAGATTTTTTTCCCTGTTCAATCATTTTCTTAATGTTAAGATCAGCCACTACATCGCCGTTTCTTATCACTGATTGTTCATGATTACCTAAATTGTCCATACCTAATTTAATTGCATTCAAAGTTCCTAAAGGTTCATCTTCACGGATGTATTCAATTTTAACTCCTGAATATTTGTCATCATATCTTTCTTGGATTTTTTCCGAAAGAAATCCAGTTAAAAGTAGTACTCGATCTACTCCGGCACTTTTAAAGTCGAAAAGCTGTTTATCTAGGATAGTATAATTATCTTTAATTTCAACTAAAGGTTTGGGAATCTTTTCTGTAATAGGTCTTAATCTCTTTCCAAATCCTCCACATAGTATCATTCCCACAGTTCTGGCCATTTTATATCACCTTTATAATTCTTTATGATTAATTATTACATGATAAACTATTAATTATAATATAAAAAAAAATTTTCATTAAGTAATATTTCAGTTTTTTTATAAACCCATGATTTCTCTTAAAATCATTCCAAAATCTGATAAAACAATTTCAGATGTACCCAAGGTTTTTGCATGAGCATCTAACTCTGTAACCACATAATTATATCCAATCTTCTTTAAAGGTTCAACTAAACGTGGTCCATCAGTCACTGCTATACTCTGCAAGGGCAAAGTTTCTATAGGTAAAGCATGAGGAACACCTAAAACCACTACCAAATCAAATGACTCATTTTTTAAAATATCAACTGCAGTTTGTCCTGTTATTGGATATTCATCTAATCCGCCAGTTATCACATCAACTTCCACTCCACCTTTTTGAAGCTCTGCCCTCATGTTAAAGGCATGTTGCTTTATACGGGGAAGACCTACATCTTCATCAAGGTTTGCTATGATTTTAGGAGGATTTTTATTATAAATCTTTCCAAAAGGAATTCTTAAAATATCCGCAAAAAGGTAAGACGTTTCTTTTTTAGCATTCAAAACCAGCGCAACGTTATCCCCATTTTCCAAACTTCTAAGAAATATTTTAGCAACTTTCTCTTTAAGATCACCGTATGATGGGGATATATATTCACCCTGAGCCATACCTCGCGTTTTTTCAATCTGCGTGGCCAGTTTTAGCATCCGAGTCTGACGCTCTGCCTCCTCAACGGATATTACATTTTCCTTTTCTGCAGCAATAAGAACGGATATGGCCCCTTCGGTATTGTCACCTTCACTGAGACCTCCGTGAGATTCCACTATTAATACTTGTGCTGGTATATTTGCGTTTTCTACGGCTTCTTTCATATCTTCTCCAATAATCATACTAGCACAGGTACCTACCACTCCTACTAACTTGGGTGAAAACAATGAATCAACTTTTTTAAGAGTTTCCTCTAATTTCTCAGAAGCTCCAAATATAAAATCGTTTTCAGACATGGCAGTGGTAACGATACGCACCCCATCATGTTCTAAGAGGCGGCTAGTACGGAAACAACAACCGTGAGGTCCATGTAATATGATGACGTCGGCATTTAGGTCACGTAGTGTATATAAGGATGCAGCAATAGGACTAGGTCTAGGATGCAAATGATTTCACCTCTTATTAATTTTGAAATTTTTTCAATTTATTGAATGTAATTAAATCTTTAAAATTTTGAGTTAGATCTTAAATCAATTATAAATTGAACATGGGTTTTAATTAAAGATTTGGTTATACTAATAAATTAAGATAAAAAAATTAAATAATAGGATTAGAAATGATAATAAAGGATTTAATAACAGGAAATTTTATGGAGAGACCTAATAGATTCACAGTATTATTTATTATGGATGATAAAATAGAAAATGCTCATTTAAGGGATCCAGGCAGACTTAAAGAATTATTAATACCGGGGATTTCATTGCTTCTTAGGAAAGCTAAAAATACGGCTAAAAGAAAGACGAAATATGATGTTATAGCAGTTTTAAATGAAGATATTTGGGTACTTATAAATTCAGGATTTCACAGTGACATCGCAGCTGAACTTATAGAAACAAGACTGGTAGACGAGTTTAAATGGTATAATATTGAAAAAAGAGAATATAACTATGGAAAAAGCCGTCTAGACTTCTTGCTTTCTAATAATAATGTAACAATGCTCCTAGAGGTTAAAGGCTGTACTTTAGTTGAAAATGGGTTAGCTAAATTTCCTGATGCCCCTACTACTCGTGGAAAAAGGCATCTAGAAGAATTAATGCTGGCTAAATCTGAAGGTTTAAATGCTGCAGTCCTTTTCCTGATAATGCGCGAGGATGCAATTGAATTCACTCCTAACTGGGAAACGGATCCAGATTTTTCCGCTACTTTAATTGATGCCTATAAAAAAGATGTTGAAGTAGTAGCTTATTCATTTAAAAATATTTATAAGAATGATTTTTTAAATATAAATCCTTTTAAACGGATTAATATCAAATTATAATATTTTTTAATTATATTTATTATTTTTAACATCTTATAATAAATTAATCATATTTATTTTACTAATATTGATTCTTCTTTTTAAAATTGAACTTTTCATGTCCCAAAAAATTATTAAAAGGATTAATTATGATAGATTTTTACACTTGAAATCCACCTATAAGTGGCTAAAAATGTATTAAAATTTTATAGATCTTCTAACCTAAATATTACTAATTGAATTAAATAGATTTTATAAAATCAAATAAAATCATATTTTTTTAATCAAATGATAATGAGGTTTCTCATGCAATGTGATATTTTAATAATAGGTGCAGGTCCTGCTGGATTGTTTGCAGCAAGCGAATTATCAGGGCATTTTAAAGTAATAATAGTAGATAAGGGTAGAGATATTAATTCCAGAAATTGTGTTGCTCTTAAAAACGGGTCATGCAGGAAATGCTTACCTTGCAATATAACTGGAGGGGTAGGTGGCGCGGGTGGACTTTCTGATGGTAAACTCAACCTAAAACCTGATATTGGTGGGGATCTGGAAGAATTTGTAAGTCATGACGAGGCTTGGGCTATAATCCATAAGATTGATGAATTCTTTTTAAGACATGGAGCACCAGAGGAACTTTACGCGCCTAGTAAGGAGGAATTATCTAATATTCTAAGAAATTCCGCAGCTACAGGGATAAAATTCATTCCCATAATTCAAAGGCATATGGGTTCTGATAAAACCCCAGCCATCATAAACTCTATCAAAAAAGAACTTGAAGATGAAGGCGTTACATTTTTATTGGAAACCGAAATTATAGATTTATTAATCCATGAGGATAAAATAAAAGGGGTTACTGCCAGAAGTCATGGAAGAGATGAATTTAAAATCGATTGCAAATATCTTATCGCTGCACCTGGAAGAGTGGGTGCTTATTGGCTTTCTGATCAGATGAAAAAACTTAAGATTCCTATAAAACACAATCCCGTAGATGTTGGAGTAAGAGTAGAGTTACCCCAAATTTTAATGGATGAAGTAACCCGTATAAACTGGGATCCTAAATTCCATATTATAACCAAAACTTATGATGATTTTATTAGAACATTTTGTGTATGTAATCGTGGATTTGTAGTGGAAGAAGTATATGATGACTTCATGGGTGTAAACGGTCATTCAATGAGAGATAAAACATCAGAAAATACTAATTTCGCATTTTTAGTGAGAGTAGAACTCACTGAACCCGTAGAGAATACCTCAGATTATGCTTTCTCAATTGCCACTATAGCTAATACTCTGGGCGGGGGAAAACCACTCTTACAAAGATTAGGGGATTTACGTAAAGGTAGAAGATCAACTTGGAGAAGGTTAAAAAGAAGTAATGTCGTGCCCACTTTCGACAGCGTAACACCTGGTGACATAGCTATGGCACTTCCCCATAGGCTAATAGTGGATATTATAGAAGGATTAGAAGCTTTGGATAAAGTTATACCTGGAATTGCATCTGACTCCACTCTTTTATACGCTCCGGAAATAAAACTCTATGCCATGAGGGTTGAAATGAATCATGGAATGAAAACTAAGATTGAAGGATTATACGCTGCAGGTGATGGTGCAGGAGTCTCAAGGGGTATAGTGGGTGCTGCTGCAACAGGAATTATAGCGGCAAGGGAGATTCTAAGGAATGTTTAATTATTTATATTATATAAATCGAAAATTTTAATTATATCCAACATTCAAATGTATTATCGACAAATAATACTTATAACATCGCAATTCTCCAATACATAGTCACTACTAACTCTTCTGCAGCTGCGAGCATCTAGAGCATGCATATATTTATCTCCAATATCTGAATGTATATGGTATGCTAAATCTCGGGGTTTAGATCCATGTGGAATTAAAATTGCATCAGGAAGTATGTTACCTTTTTGGTCACAGAGTTTATGTTCATCTTCTACTGGATAAACTACTATCATATCAAGGATATCAAATATTATTTTATTTAAAGCCTCTTGAACACCGGTGCTCCCGTATTTTTTGAGCATGTTATTTTTTATATAATTAAGGGCTGTTTTTTGAGATTCGTTTAGTTTTTCTGGTCTTATTATTTCAAAATCAGAATCACCAGGGAAATAACTTATTAAACCTGCTTCAGATGCTCTGATAAGGGCTAATTCTGCTTCGGCAGAGGCAGGTATAACATTCTCATATTTTTCTTGCAGTCTTCTAATATTTTCCTCTGCAGTGGGTAGATCAGCCTTGTTGGCCACAATCAACATGGGTTTGGCTAAGAGTAAAAGTTTATCTAGAAATTCTATGATATCATCATCTTCCCATTTTTTATATTCCTTGGAAATTATTTTTTTAGCATCTATAACTTCTTCTAGGGATATTCCTGTTCCACTAAGCTGTTCAGCTATTACTTTTGCAAAGTCCAATCTCTCAGATAATGATTTTCTCACCATTCGATTCCAATTCTTCTTAAGTATGTCGAAAAGCCACATAGTGATTTCATGTTCTAAAAAATCCACGTCCATTAGAGGATCATGTGAACCTGGTTTACAAGGCCTGCCTTCTTCATCGGTGGATCCGGATGCGTCTATGATATGTATAAATGCTTTAGCCTGTCTCAACTCGTCTAAAAATTTGTTTCCCAGTCCTCTACCTTCATGTGCTCCTGGAACCAGCCCAGCGATATCAATTAACTTTACAGGAATCATTCGTCTACCTTCATCGCATTTTGAAGTTCTAGGATTACAAGTAATTTTTAACTCTTGACATGGGCATTGGCTAATCACATGAGCCATAGCTTTGTTGGCATTTATGGTGGTGAATGGATAACTGGCAACTTCTGCCTCGGATAAGGTGGCTGAATTGAAAAAAGATGATTTCCCTACATTAGGTTTTCCTGTTACGGCGATCTCAAGCATTTTTATCACTCTAAAATTATTATTATACTTTCATTAAACTTTATTTAATAAATAGATAAATTAAAAAATGTTAGCTTTTTTATTATAATATGATATTAATACGAAGGGGTCCTTTAATGTCTAAACTTTATGTAGTAGGAATTGGTCCTGGTTCTGTAGATTATTTGACTTTTAAATCTAAAAAAATTGTTGATTCAATAGATATCTTAATAGGAAGTAAAAGGGCGCTTGATCTCTTCCCTGGGAGTGAGGCAGAAAAAATACAACTGGACGCTGTAAATATGAAATCACAATTGAAACTAGCAGTATCCAGGGTAATTCGTGGTAAATCTGTTGCTCTGCTTTCAACGGGTGATCCGGGATTTTCTGGAATTTTAAAGCCAATTCTAGAGTTATCAAATGATGTAGAGATAGAAGTTGTGCCGGGAATAAGTTCACTACAACTTTGCGCTGCTAAATTACAAATACCATGGGATAATACTAATTTAATAACATTACATGGCAAAGGGCTTTCAAATGGATTATTAAAGGTAATAAATAATGGAAAACCAACCATTATTCTTCCAAATTTTAAAGTAGATGAATTAATCCGATTTTTAATAAGTAATGGTGTTAATGGTAATAGAAAAGCTGCGGTTTGTGAAAAGCTTGGTTATCCCGATGAGCGAGTAGTAGAATCATCTTTAAATAGTTTTTTAGGAGATAAATTCAGTTATATGTGTGTTATTGTTATATATTAATTTTAAGTGCATTTAGTTCTTCTTTAGAATTAGTGAAATATTCTATTATTAAATATTTAATTTTTATTAATTAATCATTTTTTTGAATATAATGCTTGAAATGTGATTAATCCTAAAAAAAAAGATTGAAAAAAAAATTAATAATTAAAATTTTAAAAAAAAATATTATATTGGATTAAATTAGCCCTCTAAAGCAATAGGAGCTTTATCTTCTTTTGAGTCTCCATAAAGAATTTCACCAATTTCTTTTAATTCATCTAATCCTTTAACTTCATGATTCATGAGTGGAATCTCAGCAATTACTTGATCTCCAAATTTTCGTTGGATGGTTTTAAGACGTTTTTCCTGAATATTTCTTCTAGCACGGCAGAATTCGCAATCCGCCTCTTCTGGCTGGATCTGATTAACGATTATTCCATCAGTATTCATATTATACTTGTGAAGAGCTTCCATTGCTCTTTCTGATTCATATATAGACATTTCTTCAGGTATAATCACAGTTTTGAAAGTTGTTCTATCAGGGTCAGCCATAATTCCCCTTGCTTCTCTTATACGTTTTTTTGTTTCCTCCATATCCTCTAAAGCCTTATCCTCTTCTTCTTCATCTCCCATGAATGGCATGATGTTTTTAAAGGCTTTAGCCATGCCTCCTATTTGACGTCTAACAGTAATCATTTTACCTACCCACGAATCCATCATTTCCGGGAATGATAAGAGTCTGAGTGTATGTCCAGTAGGTGCAGTGTCGAATAAAACAATATCATATTCATCGGTTGTCATGTACTGAAGAAACTTGTCAAAAGCTGCGGCTTCATCAATACCTGGAGACATCGATGCCATATCCATTTGTTCTTGCATCATTCCCATATCCGCACCGGGGGTTAATGATTGTTGTTCCTTCATCTTTGCCTGGTACTCCTGCATTGCTATTTCTGGGTCAATCTCTAACGCTTCTAAGTTCTCAGCTATGGGTGTAGGATTATAACCAATATTTTTTTCATAAGAGTCTGAAAGAGAATGTGCGGGGTCAGTTGATATAACAAGAGTTTTTTTTCCCTGCCTAGCAAACCATAGTGCAGTGGCTGCTGAAACAGTTGTTTTACCCACTCCTCCTTTACCACCAATAAATACGAATGTAGTTTTACCTTGTTTGAATTTGAAAAGATCTTTAAATGCCAATTTGATATTCCTCCAATTTTTTTTAAATTTTTTGTTTTTGAATCAGTTAGTTAGCTTAAAATTAAAAGATCAAATAATGATCAATTTTTTCTGTTATTTTATCTTAATTTAAAGTTATATTATGTAACTAAATAAACCTACATATAAAAATTTTGTAAAAAAAATAAAATCTATATTTTTAACATTACTATGTAATATAAAATAATGTAATAATCATCAAAGTATAGAAAAACTTCAATTTCAATTTGTTAACATTAAATTTACAGAATTATATAAATAAAGTGATGTCAATGCAGGAAAAATCTAAAATTTTACCACCTATAAATCCAGAGAAGACGGTTGAAACTATCTCTAATTTTATTAAAAATAAAATAGATGAATCAAAAACAGAAGGATTAGTTATAGGCTTAAGTGGAGGATTAGACTCATCTACAGCAGTCACTATCTCTGTAAAAGCTACTGATAAGATTAATATATTAGGATTGATAATGCCTAGCAAAACCACAAGTCAAGAAGACTTGGAGGATGCAATTACGGTTTCTGAACATTTGGGGATAGAAACTGAAATAATAAATATTGATAATCTTATAAAACCATTCGGAGATTTATGCATTCATTCAGCTAACGAGCAATATAACCAATTAGCTAATGCTAATTTAAAGGCTAGGATACGAATGATGATCTTATACTATCACGCTAATTCCATGAATCGACTGGTAGTTGGAACTGGCAACCTAAGTGAACTTTTAGTAGGATATTTCACAAAATATGGTGATGGGGGCGTAGATATACTGCCATTGGGAGATCTTTATAAAACGGATGTAAAAAATATTGCAACTCACCTTAAAATTCCAGATAAAATCTTAAATAAAGCTCCAACTGCAGGATTATGGGCAGGACAAACTGATGAAGACGAATTAGGAATTAAATATCATCTTCTTGATAGAATTTTATACTTAACAACTACTGAAAAATTAGAAGATTATATTATTGCAGAGAAACTTAAAATATCCCAAAAAGAAGTTTTAAGGATTAAAAATATGATTAAGTCTGCTAATCACAAAATAACACCACCACCGGTACCTAAAATTAGATGAGGAACATTATATGTACACTTTAATTTATATAACTACATCAGGATTTTCAGAGTCAAAAAAAATTGCAATGAAACTATTACAAGAGAAACTAGCGGCATGTACAAATATTATCCGCGAAATTGATTCTTTTTACCTCTGGAAAGGCGAAATAAAGGAGGATAAGGAATCCTTGCTGATAGTTAAAACTCAATCCAGTAAAGTGGCAACTCTTATAAAAAGAGTTGAAGAAATTCACAGCTATGACACTCCATGCATATTACAAATTCAAGTTAAAAAAGGTTCAAAAAACTATTTAAATTGGATAGAAAGCGAATTAGATTAAAAATAATAAATAAAGGTAAAAATAACTTTGTATAATTTAAAATTTTTTGTAAGTAGATACTATTTATTATGGGATGGTGATTATTTTTGACAGACATTATAATTGAAAAGAAATGGCAGAGACAATGGAATAATAAGAATTTATTCCAATCAAATCCAGATTCAAGAGAAAAATTATTCTTAACTGTAGCTTTTCCTTATCCTAGTGGTGCCATGCATATTGGACATGGTCGTACCTATACAGTCCCAGATGTATACGCTAGATTTAAACGAATGCAAGGGTATAATGTTTTATTTCCCATGGCTTGGCACGTCACCGGAGCCCCGGTAATTGGAATAGCCAAAAGATTTCAAAGGCAAGATCCCTGGACGATTGATTTATACAAAAATGTGCATAAAGTCCCTGAAGAAGAACTTGCCGAATTCACAAATCCCAATTATATCGTGAATTACTTCAGCACGGAATATAAAGATGTAATGCAGAAAATGGGATTCTCCATTGATTGGAGGCGGGAGTTTAACACAATAGATCCTCATTATCAGAAGTTCATAGAGTGGCAGTTTAGGAAGTTAAAAAGCAAGGAGCTTGTAAGAAAAGGAATTCATCCTGTAAAGTACTGTCCAGAATGCCAAAATCCGGTAGGTGACCATGATTTGCTTGAAGGAGAAGGTGTCGCAATAAATGAGCTTACACTTGTAAAATTTAAGATAAATGATGATTATCTGGTAGCAGCGACTTTTCGTCCTGAAACTCTATTTGGCGCTACGAATCTATGGTTAAATCCAGATGCAGAATATATTAGGATAAAAATTGGTGATGAAAACTGGATAATAAGTAAAAAGGCATTTAATAATATTATTCATCAAAAAAAGGATGCATCAATAGTTTCTGATGTTGATGTTAATAAATTAATAGGTAAATATGTAAAAAATCCATTAACTAATGAAGAACATATTATATTACCTGCTTCTTTTGTAAATCCAGGATATGCTTCTGGAGTAGTATATTCAGTTCCAGCACATGCTCCTGCGGATTACATAGCACTTAAAGACCTTAAAAAAGATTCAGAAGTGCTTGAAAAGTATAATATTAAAAAAGAAGTGGAAAAATTAGAGCCAATTAGTATTATAGAGCTTGAAGGGTTTGGAAAATTTCCTGCAGAAGAAATAATCAAGAATTTCGGTGTTAAAAACCAGAATGATCCTAAACTCTCTGATGCAACTAATGAACTCTATAAATTAGAGCATTCCAAGGGAATTATGAGTCAGACTATCTCTGTTTTTGGAGGATTAAAAGTACCATTTGTAAGAGATGAAATCATAAATAATCTTCTGAAATCTAAAAAAGTAGATGTAATGTATGATTTTTCTGAAAAACCAGTTATTTGTCGATGTGGTACTGAATCTGTGGTTAGAATACTTGAAGATCAATGGTTCCTTAAATATTCGGATGAAGAATGGAAAAGAATCACATATAATTGCTTAGCTCAAGAACAAATAGTTCCTGGAGAGGTGAGGGCAAATTTTGAATATTATATTGGATGGTTAGAAGATTGGGCGTGCTCTCGTCGAATTGGACTTGGAACAAAGCTCCCCTGGGATAATCAATGGTTAATTGAGCCGCTTAGTGATTCTACCATTTATATGGCTTATTATGCAATTGCAAAATATATGGAAAAGATTGATCCTGATGATTTGAATGATTCATTCTTCGATGATGTATTTTTAGATGCACAAAAATATTCTGGAGATATAAATACAGAACTTTTAAAAGATATTAAAAGTGAATTCAATTACTGGTATCCACTAGATTGGAGACTTTCAGCGAAAGATTTGGTTGGAAATCACCTGTCATTTCATATATTCCATCATTCAGCCATATTTCCGGAATATAAATGGCCAAATGGTATTGTAGTTTTTGGAATGGGACTTCTAGAGGGTAATAAAATGTCATCATCTAAAGGGAACGTGATACTACTCAATGATGCCATAGAAACTCATGGGGCAGATGTAGTGCGTCTATTTTTAATGGCATCTGCAGAGCCATGGCAGGATTTTGATTGGAGGGAAAACGAGCTTAAAGGAATAAAGAAACGTTTAGACTGGTTTTCAGAGTTTTTAGATAAAGTTGAAGAAATTTATGGATCTAAAATTGATTTAGAATCTTATGAGCTTCCCATGATCATAAAAAGATCGATAAACGCTTGGTTTATTAGCCAGATAAATATGCATGTAAGGAATGCTACACTTGCTTTGGAAGGATTTCAGACGAGAAAAGCATTACAGGAATCATTATTCTTACTTAAAAAAGACATTGATCATTACTTCTATAGAATAGAGCATGACTTGGAGAATGAATCGTTCAAAGAAGAGATTGATAACGTTCTGATTTACCTTTCAAACATCTGGATACGACTCATGGCACCATTTATTCCCCATTCATGTGAAGAACTTTGGAGTACGCATGGTGGATTAGGATTCGTATCTGAATCTAAATGGCCTAAATATGATGCTAACCGCTTAGATGAAAAAGTTCAAAGAGCTGAAGAAGTTGTAATGGAGCTTTCTGAAGATATAAAAGAAATTAAAAAAATTTTAAATAAAGCACCACAAAAGATACATGTTTATATAGCTCCTCAATGGAAATGGAAGATCTTTGATATTGCATGGGAAGTGGGTAAACCGGACATAGGCCGTATAATGCAGGAAGCTGTTAAACAAAAAGTTCATGATAATAAAAAAGAACTTGCAATTTTCGCTAAAAAAATAGCTCGAGAAATGACGAAAATCAATTATGTGGGTAAAATCGATGAATATACTGTTATAAATGATTCCTTAGAATTTTTATCTAGAGAATTAGGAGCTGAAATTTTAGTTTATAAAGAGCCAACCTATGATCCTGAGGGAAAATCGGGGAATGCTCTTCCTTATAAGCCAGCTATTTATATTGAATGATTTTTTATTTCTCTATAAATTTTTTTTGAATAATAAATTTTATGAATAATCACTTCCATAAATACATAATGAGGTGAAAGGATGTTTTCCAAAATAACTATAGACATTAGTAAAATTGGTAAGGAAGATTCAGATAAGGAATTATTGCGTATGGCTATAGCGGCTGAGTTGGATGCTACAAATTTTTATGAACAAATGGCAGCTATAACTGATAATGAAGATTTTAAAGAAGTTCTTTTAGATGTTGCTCGGGAAGAAAAAACTCATGTAGGGGAATTCCAGACTATGCTTTTAAGATTAGATCAAGAACAAGTTATAGAACTGGGAAAAGGTAAAAAAGAAGTAGAGGAATTAATAGGCAAATAATAATTTTTTTGAAAAGATTATCAAAAAAATTAACCTAAATTACTTGGAATAAATTTTTTGAGAAGATTTTATTCCAAGTTAAATTACTACATTTTTTTT
>Ga0187851_10000257_pt1 | contig 54575 bp, 72 predicted proteins | sample June2016WEW_6_10_FD_132997 | JGI IMG/M metagenome (GOLD analysis project Ga0187851, IMG submission 132997) | Peatland microbial communities from SPRUCE experiment site at the Marcell Experimental Forest, Minnesota, USA - June2016WEW_6_10 | ecosystem: Environmental > Terrestrial > Soil >... | reverse complement strand
TGTGTATCTTGGGTTCTACGCTACCAACATAACCTCTTATGGCGCGGTTGTGCCTTCTGGTTGCTTTGCTAAGTTCGCGCTGTGGCCCTTTGGACGGCATTTTCACCGTGTGTGTTGTGTGTTTTTTGCACTTTGGGCAATAAACCATTATGTTTTTTGGGATTTTCATTTTCTTCACTTTAATAAATTTCACATATTGTGTTTTCCAGCAAATATGACTTGTCCTGTTGATTTTCTATTTCTATTATCTGGTTCTTTGCAAGAGGTCCTATCTTATTTCCAGAAGGTAGTATTATCTCTGGAATGTCTTTTGTTGATTTCAGTGAATTTGTGTTTGTTTTTGTTTGTACTGCAAAATCTAGCTTTTCCTCTTTGACAATCTGAAGTAGTTTGTTGTAAAATTCTAGTTCGTTGTTGCTTATGGGTTGGGGAAGTTGCTTGTTGTATGCTATGTATATCAGTATCTTCTGCTTCCTTTTTTCGAAAAAATCATTTACAAGCATTATTGTGTTGTCTTTTGTTGTTTGGTTGAAGTTTGTGTTTGTTTGAACATTGTTTACAAATTTGAATATATCTTCATAAAATGTTTTAGGTATTAGTAGTAATTGATTTGTTTGCTTCTCCTTCTGGTATGCCTGCCATAAATAATCATAAGTGATATTTTCATCCATTATACTACACCCCGCAGTTCCGGTAATCGCCTTCCTTATATATATTATGTTATTATTTCAACCAATTTAATATTATTGTTTACTTTGTTTTTGTTTCTTTTTGATTAGTGGAACTGCATGGTCAAAATAGCGAGGAATGGATTTGAACCATCGATCTCCGGGTTATGAGCCCGGCGGGCACTCCAGACTACCCTACCTCGCTATGTGTAATATTAAGAAGCAACCTCTATTTTAAGTTTCCTGATAAACCCACATATAAAATAACCTATAAAATCGTAAAAATATATCACCAAAGGACAGATATTTAAGTAGAGGTATATCATTACTATAAAAGGTGGAAATATGGAGAAATGGAGGAAAAATCTTTTAGAACATCATTTAGATACAACGCTCATATTATTTGAGTTAGTTTTGAGTGTGATATTCATTTTGATCGGATATCTTACCGGCAACATATACTTTAGGGGAGTTGGAGTAGGGTTGGTAATTGCCTGGGTGACAAGCGTAATAGCCTATTATATAAAGGAAAACGTAAAATAACGAGTAGAAAAGAGTGTATTGCATTTGCTTCCCTGTCTAAAGAAACGATTTTGTCGCAAACACAATTAATATATTATAAACTAACAAAACAGTAAATATGATTAAAACAGCGATAATAATAGCGGGAGGCGAATCCACAAGACTAAAGCCCCTTACTGACGACAAGCCGAAAACAATGATAAATGTTAACGGAAAGCCGATACTGTACTGGATAATAGACTGGCTAAAAAAATACAACATCGAGCATATAGTTCTTGGTGTTGGCTACAAGAAGGAAAAGATAATCGAGTACATGGAAGAAAACAATAATTTCGGCCTAAGCGTGGATTTCAGCGAAGACAGAATAGTGAAAGGAGGAACAGCACATGCCTTCAAGTGCGCCATAGGGGGCAACGTTCACGATGATAATTTTATCGGTATGAATGCCGATGAGCTTACGGACATGGATCTCTCAAGGCTTATGGCAAAGCATGAATCCCAAAAGCCGCTCATAACCATGGCACTGTCGCCATTCTACTGCAGATTCAGCGTGGTGAAAACTGACGAGAACGGCAATGTCAATGAATTCAAATACGGCGAAAAACTTTGGACAACTCCCGTAAGCATGGGTGTTTATGCATTCAACAAGGATGTCATAGACCTGATACCTGAAACTGGCTCAATAGAAGACAAACTGTTTACTAGTCTTGCAAAGCAGAACAACGGCAGGATAATCGGCGACATACTCAACGACAAGGAAACCTGGGTAAGCGTCAATAATCAAAAGGACATAAACGAAGCAGATGCGTTCCTCAAGTCCAGATGATCTCTTTGTGCCACAAATATTACCCTATACTCTTATAAATTTGAAGGTGTTAATATTATTCATTACAATAATGTCTAGCGGAGTTGATAGTCAATGAGCATGTACAAGCAAATGAAGCAAACGTTTATATCCGAATACAAAGGCAGATCCGATATATACAAGGCCCGCATAATAAAATGGAACACAGAATCAACGATTACTCGTGTGGAAAAGCCAACCAATATTGCCAGGGCAAGGGAATTAGGATACAAGGCAAAGGAAGGTGTAATAGTGGCAAGAGTAAAAGTCAATGGCGGATCAAAGAAGAGGAAGAAGAACGCAGGAGGAAGAAAACCCTCGAAAAGCGGAAGGTACTTCACAATGGTAAAATCACTGCAGAAAATAGCAGAGGAAAGGGCCTCAAGAAAATTCTCGAATTTTGAAGTGCTGAACTCCTATTTTGTAGGCGCAGCAGGATCGAAAAAGTTTTACGAAGTGATATTACTGGAAAGGGACAATCCCACAATAATTAATTCAGATTATAAAAACGTAGTAAAGCAAAGGGGACGCGCATTCCGTGGATTGACTTCTGCAGGAAGAAAGCACAGGGGAATATCCAGGAAAAGATACGGCTCGCACAAATTCAGGCCGAGCAAAAACAAGTACATGAATACCTAAAGCGTACCATAATCCCAAACAAAAGCGGGAAATTTGTGCAAAAGCATAACCTATATATACTTCAAATGCGTAATATTATCTACCATAACGACGAGCGTTCCTGTTGGTGTGTCCTATGACTAAAACTAAAAAAACTAAGAACTTTAAGATGTCTAACGCAAAAAAGGCCAGTGCCAAGAAGGCACCTGTCAAAGTAATGCATAAGGCTGTGGCAAAGGCAAAGAAAATCGCAATAAAGAAAGTGGTAAAATCAAAACCTAGTGTTCAAAAGAAGGCAATAATACCTGCAACAAAACCAGCAAGTCCGAAAAACACATTATATCAAAACGAGCAGAAGATAAAAATGCTGGACAGCGCAAAGCTCAAGGAGAAGGAGGCAAATCTTAGGAAGAAAACAAACATAAGCATACCTCAGCCGGAAGAGGCGAAGGTTGCAATAACCAGCTTGCTATCAAACGAAAGAGCTGTTGAATACCTCAAGAAGAACGTGAGCAAATTAGCTGTTGACGTTGTTGACATGCTTTCAACACCGAAAACAGATGAATACCTTGCAGAGCAATTAGGCATGAAGATAAACGCCATAAGGCGTATATTGAACATAATGCAGGGTTATGGAATTACTAATTATTACATTTCAAAGAACACAAAAGGCTGGCTTTCATTTGCATGGTATATCAATACAAGTAAGTTAACTCCTTTCCTTGAATATGTAGATGGAATGGAAAGGGAAAAATCAATAATAAACGAAAAGTGCGACGATTATTTCCTTTGTGATGCATGCTACAAAACAGACAAGTTCTTATTTACGTTCGATTCTGCGTTTGAAAATTCATTTAAATGCAACAACTGCGGGAAAGGACTAAACAGAATGAACAGGGAAGAAGTGGAAGTGCTCATAAACAAGAAGGTCGCAACGCCAGAAGGCACAAGCCAATGATCCAATGCCCAAGCAAGGAGAGAAGTTTCAACTTAAACTAATTATAAACAAAGAGAAGGCTCTAGAATACTCGAAAATATTGAGCATTAAAACAGAGCATAAAAGAAGCAACATAAAATTGAAGGAGATAAAGGGCACACTATTCATAGAAATAAGTGCAAAAGATGCAACTGCGCTTCGTGCATCTGCAAATTCAATACTAAGGGACCTGCAGGTAATTGAAGCAACTAAACTATAATTACTTTTTACATAATTTTTTTACTAGGAAGGCAGCAAGCTCTTCTCCTCCTAACCCTTTACCACTTGTTTTGTATTTGCCCCAAACAACTTTAGGCTCAACTGTTACTCCAACACCAAACTCAAGCATTTCTTTGTCATTGAGCGCATTTCCTGTAGTAATAATTTCGTTTCTTTTTAATCCTAATTTTTTAGATAGTTTCTTAAGGGAAGAACCTTTAGTAACTCCTTTTAATCCCACATCGTACGCCTCGCCAGTCCAAATGCAATAAAGCATATCCTTTGGATCGTTTCTTTTTACTATGTCACACACGAATGGTTTTTCTATTATAGTATGAATTGCAAGGTTGAATAGTTTTGGTTCAAAACCCATAAGATGAACCTTTTTACTATTCTTAATTACATCATTTCTTATATTGTAGAGTGACATGAAATATTCGTTAGGATAATTTTCATGAATTATTCTGCCATCCATAAAAGTAACTGCGCCATTTTCTGTTTGTATTATTACATTCTTATCAAAAATGTCCTTAACTAATGTTCTCATATAAAGAAGGTTTCTTCCTGAAGAAAATGCAACTTTAACAGATTTTTTCAATATTTTAATATTCTTCACAAATTCAGGAGACAAACTGTGTGTTTTCATAGACAACTGAGTGCCATCATTACTTTCATGTAGGTTGCTGCCTTTCGGTATTATTACTCCATCAACATCAAAAACAACCATTTTTATTATTTTGATTTCTTTGTCGCTCATTTTTGATAACAATTTTGTTTCCATCTAATCACTTTAATATAAAATTTAATGTATTAAATCATTTTGTGCAATTATTTTGCTGTAAGTGCTTTTTGTGTTCCTCTCATTGATTCGAAAACAGGCGTCATGATGTATCCTGCTTTCATGTTGCCAAGAACTGAGCAATTTTGTGGGTTTGCCCAATAATAATAAGCAATGTACGCACAGAACACCGCATCAATAGTATCCTCATAACTTTTTAATTCGGATAATCGTAACTTTTTCAAATCATTATTCAAGAACTTTTTCTCTATTTTTAGAGCAGGTGATGCTTTATTTAGTGCTTTAAGATAGTTATTGTACCTTTCGAATTCTTTCACTCTAAATGCATTATCTCTGTTTGGTTTTGCTTTGTATCTCAGTATTTTGTTAAGATTAAATAATACAACCATTGATGGATGCGGATAAACCTCGAAAAGCTTTCTTGAAGTTTCATGTTTTTTTACATATGGGTCGTGCATGAAACCTAATTTCTGCAATGACTTTGTAATTTCTTCTCCTCTTATTTTTCCATTTGACCAGGCACCTAATCTTTCTCTATTTGATGGATGTGCACCAGCATCGTATCTTCTGAATAGATCACCAACAAGCTGTTCTGCAAGCCTTCTGCCTTTCTTGTTTGGTACTATTAATGGTGCATCTATGGCAATGAGTGCAGGCTCATCTTTTACGTTTTTTGATACAAAATCCAATATCTCCTCATCTGTAAGTACTGTATTCGCTACTATCAAAGAACCATTTTTACCATTACCATCTATTATTGCAATACCACTTCTATTCTTGCCGGACCATGCAAGATCTATCCCAACAAAATACATGCTTTACTATCGGATTTCTTTTATTTAAGTCTTTGTACAAAGTTAAACAAAACTTATTTATATCTAAAAATATGTATGTTCCTAGTGATCAAATGGAACTAAACAGAACCATAGGGGTAGCGTCTGTTGAATGGAGCAGAAAAATAAGGCAACCTCTTCATGAAGAACTGTCATATGCATCTGGTAAACTGTCCTTTAAACTTAAAGGTCAGCTTCTTCAAACGTATGTTCTACATAGAAATGACCTCCATATCCTCGTACCAACTACACATACCTATGAACCATACCATACTGAAATAACAAAATACAGTCTAGGTCTCAAAATTGTCGAAGAAATCAACGAATCTTTAAAAAATTATTATGAAATGATAAAAGGTGCAATAGACAATCAACAGAGCATTGCAAAGGAACAAACATGGTCAGTTGCTAAATTCGACGACGTGATGTCTTTAATCGAAGAGGATGTTGTCCTTCATACAAAGGGCATAAAAGAACTGCTCTTAAGTTTCGATAAAAATTTACCAGACAAGAAAAACTATGAAGAGCTTGTCGGGGCTGCAGCTTTATTGCTTGGCGGCATAAATGCCATATCTGCTAACTTTACGGAACATCTTGAAGGGATTGCCCGTCATGGTTTGTTAAGGGAAGAGCCAGTGCACCAATAATATTTTTGCTTTTAAAGCTTCCGCTAATCCTCAGAGTGCGTTAACGTCATGCAAACCTTTATAAAAGCATACAATAGAATATATTAACTGTAGACGTTGTATACAGTAGCGGTAGCGGAAAGATTCGTCTAGGATCTTCTTCTAGGTTACATCAAATTTGAGTGTCTATTATGCACAGAGGTTCACTACAATATTGGCATCATCGAAGAGCACAGAAGCGTCTTCCTAGGGTGCGCCATGCTCCCATAAACATAAAGGAAAGCGTTCCTCTGAACATGGTTGCATACAAAGTTGGAATGGCACATATTGGAATGAACGACGATTCTGATTCTCCCTCAAAGAACATGGAAATAACAACAGCTTGCACTATTCTTGAAATCCCTCATATTGAAATGTATGGAATACGCTGCTATTCAAAGGACATAAACGGCTACAAGAAAGCATCATTCGAAATACATCATGCAGAATCCGCAAAGAAATTAAAAAGGAAAAACGTAAAGAATGATGAATCAAAACTCAATTCCATTAAAGAAAAATTAAATGAATATTCAAACATAACTGCGCTTCTTGTTGCCTATCCGAAAGGGCTTAGTGTGGATCAGCACAGGCACATACGATTTGAATCCGAAATCGGAGGCTCTAATATTGAAGACAAATTCAATTTTGCAAGCGCAAAGCTCGGCAAGGAATTAAAGGTCAATGAAGTGTTCAAGAACGGAGAATTCATAGATATTACTGCCATAACAAAAGGAAAGGGCTGGGCCGGAACCATAAAGAGATTCGGAACAGCGCGTCTTTCACACAAGGCAACCCAAAAAGTAAGGCACGTTGGTGCTCTTGGAGCAATGTCTCCTGGAAAAGTGCTTTTCACTGTTCCCCAAGCTGGTCAGCTAGGATTCAACTATCGAACTGAAACCAACAAGCGTTTATTGAAAATAGGCAATTCCTCTGAAGTCCAGAAAATAAATCCTAAGGCAGGTTTCCTCAATTATGGAAACGTAAAAAACGATTATATAATAATAAAAGGCTCAGTTGGCGGCCCTGTAAAAAGATTGGTACGAATAAGAAAAACAATAAACAGGAACAGGAAAGGAATAAAGGAGCCGAAAATAAATTATACATCAATTGAATGATATTTATGGAAGCTGAAATTTTATCTCTCGATGGAAAAGTAAAGGGCAAGATCGAACTACCAAAGGCATTCGACGAGCTTGTACGCCCCGAGCTTATACAAAGAGCGGTAGTTGCAGAAAACACAAGGAAGCTTCAGCCTCAGGCGCATTATCCTCTTGCAGGAATGAACACATCTGCAATGTACTATGGTGCAATGAATTCCTACAGATCGGGACGTCACATGGGAATTGCGATAAGGCCAAGGCAGAAACTAGGAGGAGGAGTCCAAGGCCAGGTAAGAGTGGTTCCATCAGCAGTGAAGGGTAAGAGGGCGCATCCGCACCTTGCAGAAAAGATAATAAAAGAGAACATAAACAAAAGGGAATACCAGAAAGCATTGGCAAGCGCAGTCTCTGCGACAAACACCTTCAAAACAAATAAATCAAAATCACCAATAATACTTACAAACGAAATCGAATCAATAAAAAAGACAAAGGAATTATTGAAAATATTCAGCAGCATAAATCTACTTGAGCAGATAAAAGAGGACAAGCAAGTAAGAATAAAGAAAGGGCTTAGGAGATCTTCCATAAGGAAGCATTACAAGAAATCCGTTCTTCTGGTAACTGGAAAGGACGCACGTGCAATAAAAGCTGCAAGAAATATTGCCGGTGTTGATGCCTGCGAAGTCTCAAATCTCACTGCAAATCTGCTTGCGCCCGGAGGAGTTCCCGGAAGAATGACAGTGTGGAGCGAATCTGCAATAAAAGAGCTAGACGCTTCTTTAAAGAAGCAAAATCTTACGTGATTAATTGAGCATATTGAAATATCCACTGACAACAGAAAAATCTGTAGGAATAGTTGACAAAAACAACATCATAACATTTATAGTGGATTCAAGGTCATCGAAAACAGAAATCAAGAAGGAATTCGAGAAGAGCTTCAACGTGAAAGTAAAAAGCATAAATACAATCAATCTTCCGAAAAACACGAAAAAGGCATTTATAAAATTGGCAAAGGGCTTCAACGCGACTGATGTTGCAGTGAAACTCAAACTGGTGTAATTATGGGAAAGAAGCTAAGGCAACAAAGAAGAGGAAAGGGTTCAAACGTTTACAGGAAATTACCCAATACCTTCGACATCAGCGTAAGCTATCCTAACACGAGAACTGAACGAATAGGCGAAGTCGTAAACATGATAAACCATACCGGTCATACTGCTCCACTAATAGAAGTTATGTACGAGGATCTTTCAACAGGCTATCTTATTGCTCCAGAGGGCATAAGAATAGGCGACAAGATACACATAAGCGAAAAGCCCATATATTCATTGGGAAGCGTCCTAAGATTGGGAGACATCCCAGAAGGAATTCCAATATTTAATATTGAATCGTATCCTGGAGATGGAGGCAAGTATGTCCGCGCGGCAGGAAGCGCTGCCTATGTTGCAGCTCACATTGGAAACACAACAACAATCACAATGCCATCCAAGGCAATGGTAATATTCAAGAATGAATGCAGGGCCCAATTGGGCGTAGTTGCCAGCGGTGGAATAACTGATCAACCGCTTGTAAAGGCAGGAAAGAATCATTATATAATGCATGCGAAGAACAGAACCTGGCCTGTGCAGAGAGGTGTCAAGATGAACCCTGTTGACCATCCGTTCGGAGGAAAACAGCACCACAAGGGTAAGAGCAGCATGACATCGAGAAATGCACCTCCAGGAAGAAAGGTAGGGCACATAGCCGCAAGCAGGGTAGGCAGAAGAAAGAGATGAAATCATGGTAGAAAGAATAGCTTATAGAGGAAAATACGCAACGGAAGCAACAAACATGCAAATGGATGAATATTTAAAATTAGTCAATTCAAGAGAGAGAAGAAGCATCAAAAGGAATTCGCTCACGTACAAAAAGCTTTTGCAGAAAGTTGAAAAATACAAGAAAAACAACAACGCAAAGCCGATACGAACACACATAAGAGAAGCGGTAATAGTCATGCCCTGGGTAGGAATGACATTCGCAGTGCATAATGGCAAGGAATTCAAGCAGTTTGTAATAGCGGCAAACATGCTTGGCCACAGGCTTGGCGAATATTCATACACAACAAAAAGAGTTCTTCACTCTGCGCCAGGAATAAGGGCAACAAGAGGAAGCAAGTTCTTAGCGGTGAAATAATTGAAATACTCATACAATTTGGAAAGAAAGGAACTGGTCTTCGCCCATGCAAAGGACATTAACGCCAGTTACAAGGATTTATGCGTAGTGTGCGATGCGGTTAGATACCATTCCATTCCGCAGGCATTGAAAATACTCGACAGCGTAATCAATGACGGAAGGCCAATCGAATTCAGAAGGCACAACAGATATATGGGATCAAGGCACGAATTGGGAGGCAAGAAAGGCAGATACCCGATAAAATGCGCAGCACTTGTAAGGAAGGTTGTTGTTAACGCAGCTGCCAATGCAAAGAACAAGGGCCAGGACCCTGAAATGCTTTATGTTGTGCATGCAACTGCAAATAAGACTCAAATAATTCCAAGGTCTCCTTCAAAAGGAATAAGGTCCATAAGCGGAGGCTATGGCTACGGAGCAGCAAGAAGAAGCAATCTTGAGCTCGCAAAGATAGAAATCGCAGTTGGCAACAAGGATTCAAAGGAATTGGGTGCAAGAATGAAAAGGGTTCTCAAGGCAATCAGCAAGAAGGAAAAACCAGTTGAATTGAAAACAGTTCAAAAGAAGAAGACAACCGCAGCAAAGCCTGCTCAACCAAAGACAACAGCAGCAGCTGTGCCAAAACCAGTTGCAGCACCGCAGGCAATGCCAAATCCAGAGACAAAACAGCCAATAAAGGAATTTCCAAAGGAAAAAAGAGAATTAAAGGAGCACGTGCAGGAATCAAATAAAGACAAGCAGGAATTAAAAGAGGACAGTCAAAAGGTATAATCAAGGTGTAGAATTGGCAATAGAAACAAAATTCATAAATGATGCGATAATAAAACTGAACATATCAAAGTATCTCAGCAAGGAGCTTGCCCGTGCAGGATTCTCCAGAGTTGAAATACAGAAAACGCCAATACTCACAAGAATAACTGTATATGTGCTTAATCCCGGAAGAGTCATCGGAAGAGGAGGAAGAACAATCGATATTGTGACTGAAACAATAAAGAACAAGTTCAAGGTTGAAAATCCTCAAATCAATGTAATGGAAGTGGACAACAAGATGCTTGAGCCTCTTCTGGTTGCAAAGAGCATTGCAGAAAGGCTTGAACGAGGAATAAACGCAAGAAGAATCATACAGACAACGCTTAGGGAAATCATAGAAAATGGAGCGCTTGGCGCTGAAATAGTCACAAGCGGCAAATTGGCAGCAAAGGGGGCACGCGCCAAAACAATAAGAAAAAGCCTAGGATACATACCAAAAGCTGGTGATGTTGTTGAACTGGTAAGGGCGGCTCACGCAACTGCGTATCCAAAATACGGTGCAATAGGAGTGTATGTAAGAATAGTTCCACCGGGAACGGTATTCCCTGACAGAGAATTAAAGGCAATCGAAATACCGAAGTCCATATTGAATAGCTAATAAGCATTGCTATCCAAATATTCAGGTATAATAGTTGAATTGTTATGGTATTGGGGTTAATAGCTGCAATTATAATTGCATTCTTTTCAATGTTCATACCAGGGGTTCTGCTCGCCTACGCACTGCTTGACAAAACCGAACTCAATCACTTTGAGACAATTGTAATCGGTTTCATATTCGGTCTCATTGCACCGGCAACCATGACATGGCTTGAATCCTATCTAATGAAATATGTTCATGCGTTCAGCTTCTCTCTCTGGCTTTTCGAAGTCAACGCACTTGCACTTACCATAATAGGAGCAATACTGTGCTGGAGGGAAGGGGTATTCAACGATTTGAATCTAAGCTCCATGTTTTCAAGCTCAAGCAGCAAGCAGAAAGAAGACACAACCAATCTTTCACTTGATGCCGTTAGGTCAAGGCTCAACAGGTATGGTTCCGGCAGAGAGGTAGTGAAAAAGCACAATGAGGAAGAACATTTATTAAAATCAAAGCAGGAGAGCGAGCGCAGCTCAATCTCAAAACTAACTGATGAAGAACGTTCAAAAATAGAGAATCTTCACAGCGAAGCAAGGGAGCATCTGCGCGAAAACCAATTAAAAGAGGAGAGAATACTCCTAGAACAGCTTGATGCCGCAGCGGCTCCAATCTCAACGCACAAGTTCAAAGCTGCGTGGTGGGTCTGGGCAATACTGATTATACTTATGATGCTCACCTTCTACACAAGACTGCAGAGCATTGTAACTGCACCAAAATTCTTCGAGTTCGATCCCTATTTCGACATGATTGACGCTCATTACATATTGACCTATGGAAAACAGTTGCTGCTCGACCCTGCAGCATGGCCTGTTGTTCCTGGAGGCACAAACCATAGATTGCAGCCACTGGTCCCATATCTTGAGGCCTATTGGTATCAGCTTGTCAATTCGCTAAGCACTCATCACATTGTATTCAGCTCTTCTCTAATGTCCTATGTTGGAAGCATATACCCCCCAATAACTGCAGCGCTTCTTGTGTTCGTAATATTCATGCTGCTTTACCATGAGTATGATGAAAAAATAGGGCTTATCGGTGCAGCGCTTACCGCAATGATGCCTGTATTGTTCACAACGTTTATTTCCGGAGAGCAGCTTGTGGAACCGTTTGGAATATTCGCAATATTCTTCTTCATAGCAACTTACATGCTTGCCATAAGAAACATGAAGGACAAGAGACTTGCAGTTCTTGCTGGAATTGCATTCGCATCCAACTTCCTGAGCGCTCACTACTACACAGTAACAGCAGGAGTTCTGGTCATCTACATAGTCGCTGAAGGGATAATAGACATTCTTAGAAATGAATCACTTGTGGATTTCTACAAGATGAACATCATAATACTTGCAACAATAATAATATTCTATGCGCTGTATGCACCTTACCAGGCAACGCTGCAGAGCAATCTGTCAAGCATACTGGGAATTCCAATCGTAATATCAGGGCCGTTGCTTGCGCTTATGCTTATAGCAATACTGGACTACGTGCCTAAATTATTGGCAAAAAGCAAGATAGTGATAAAGGAAGTAAACCGCAAGACAAATCTTGTATTCATGATACTTGTAATAGTTCTTGCAATAGTTGCAGTTCTATTTACTCCATTGGGAAAACCCATCAAGAGCTACATAAACCTTAGCGCACGATTTACAACAGCATCGAAACCATTGTTCATGACAGTGCAGGAATACATACCCACTGGCTTGATATACAACTTCGGGGCACAGGGATTCGGCGCAGTTGGTGCAGGAATATTCAACATTCCGTATCTTGTATGGACCGTATGTGCGCTCGGACTGGCCTTCATAGTCATAAGCATAATATTCAGAAGGAGCAAGACCGGTGTATTGTACATCGCTGCGGCAATTCCGCTGATGGTAGCAGGTTTCCTTGAAGTGAAATATCTTCCTCATTTCGGAGCAGCTTACATACTATTATTCTGCATAATATTGGGAGAAGTTCTCTACCTAGCCGAAGATAATTTCAAGCTAGTGAAAAGAACGACAAATGATGCCGGCAAGGCACTGCATTTCAGCAAGAATGTTTATCATGATCATCCGCTTGCTGCGCAATCTGTAATAATCATAGGATTATTCTTCATATTCGGCTTCGTGTTCGCGATTGCCGCACTTGCATTCATTCTGATTTACAGATATGGAATAAAGCAAAGCAAGGACAAGGTAAACCAAACACTGATCGTACTTTGCATATTGCTTGCACTGTATTCATTTTCATCGCACATGTTCTTCTATGGCGAAAGCAGCGCATTCATCGATTCATTCTCTGCCCAAATAACCTATTCGCTAAACCCAGCTACTGCATGCACAACGCTTTCCAATGCAGGAAACAGCCTTGGGTACAATCTCTATTGTAATACAATACCTGCTTATTGGCTCAACTCAATGACATGGATACGCAATAACGTGGGTCCCAATGCGCCAAGAATACTTGCCTGGTGGGACTATGGCGACTGGATCAACTGGTTCGGCAACAGCAATGCCGTATTAAGAGGCGATAATTCGGTAGCGAGCGAAGACTATGCAGTTGCAGCACAATATGTGCTCGGTCCAAAGCCCATAACAACTGCATCTGGTGCAGTAAGCGTTGCAACTCCTCAAACACTTGCAAGCTACATGAAAGGCAATCAAACCAAGTATGTGCTATTCGATCAAGACCTTATATCCAAATGGGGTGCGTTGGACTTCCTAGGGTGCGTAAACGTCAATGGCACTTCAATGCAATATGCAGTAGCGCAAGGTCAGACGCAAAGTCCGGCAGTGCCCTACTTGCTGGGAACATCAGCCTGTGAAGTTGCGCATGACCCTCAATTCGCCCTGCTTCCATTATCTGCATTGATACAAACCAATTCAAGCTCACAGAGCATCAACAACTATTGTCAAATATCAAACGGCAGCAACATATACATCAAGGCATATCTAATACTTGGCAACAATGTGGAAAACGCAACTGATTGTGTTGATGCGACTCCAACATCCAATGGAGTATTAAAGATCTACAATCAGAATGGGACCAAGATAAATGCATACATACAGTCAACTGACTATCAGGGAGTGCAAAACATCCAAGGAAACCTATATGTTGAGTTCCTTATGCTCTACACTCCCAATGCTGCAAACGGCTCCATAACAAATGCGCCATCGCAGTTCTACGAATCCAATTACTACAAAGGATTCATATTGGGTAATCTTCCTGGATTCACTGAAGTGTATCCTGTAAATTCAACCGTAGGATCAATCAATTACGTCAACGGCACATATCCAGTAAGAATATATGAAGTGAACAACTACTCAAGCGGCAATGTGACAGTTCCTGCAAAAGAGCCCTGGATACACAACAACGACACAATGCCGTAACTATAAGGTTAAATACTTAATCCGTCAACAATTCTTTACTTTAATGGGCTTGTAGCTCAGCCTGGTCAGAGCGCTGGTCTTATAATTGAGAACTTCTTTAAAAGAAGTTTTATCAAGAAGAAAGCCAGATGTCGAGAGTTCAAATCTCTCCAGGCCCATAAGTAACGTGTTGCGATCCAGCTAAGCCTTTGAGCCCCTGTATTTTTGAACTTCCTACCAAGAAGGTATATATATCTCTTAAAACAGAGTTAATTTGTGGTATTATGACTAGAACTGAATTGAAAGAATTTAAAGAATCGCCAACGGCGCATAGAATCTTGGAATATAATGATGCTAGAATAGAACTTAGGCGTCCCGCTACAGAAACTAAAAATACAATGTCGATTGAAGTAGTTCCAAAATATAACTCAGCCATTACACCTAATTTAACTGCGACTGAAGTAAGGGATTTTATAAGAATTCTCCAAGAAGAGTTTCTCAGGGAATAATTTTAACTAAAGTTCGGAAATCTCCAGGCCCATCTATTCTAGCTCTGCAGTGCTGTTCCAACTACTGTAAAAGGCAGCTATTCTGTTGCGGAGCTCTAGCTCAAGTATATTCATTACTGCATCAAGTCTTGCTCTGGACGGTTCAGCAGCTCCATATCTTTCAAGCATCGCATCTGCAGCTTTGCTGTAATTTTCTGCAGCACGCTGATGGGCTTTAATTATTAATTCAGTAGAATGGTTTAATATTCTAAGCAATTTTGCGAGCTTTTCGAATTCTATTCCTGCATCTAAAAACCTATTCTGGTCTTCACAAAACATTGCATTATCTGCTGTTAGGAAAGCATCACGATAAAATAAACAATCAACTTTTTTTACGTATCTTGAAGGTAAATTCAGGTTCCTTTGCATGCCTCTCCTAAGGCGAGCATATTCTATTTCAATAGCAGGAAATAATTTTTCTGCATGTATTGAAGAATTAACTCTACTATCTCTTAATTGTTCTTTCATCATATTATCACTCTATATTAATGTTTAAATATTATTAGATACTTATATGTTTTGATTGCATGGAAAACGACTGCATATTCTGCAAATTAATTGAAGACAAGCACAACATATACAATGATGATATTTGCTATGCGAAGATGGACAAGTATCCCTCAGGGCACGGGCATTTGCTCGTAATCTCAAAAAAGCACCATGAGAATATTCTTGTAACCCCAGATGATACTGTTTCTCACATGTTTCTTGTTGCAAAAAGACTAGGCATAAAGCTAAAAGAGAAACTAGGCTCAGATGGCATTGTAATATCGACAAATACAGGAAAAGAGGCAGGGCAGATAATATTTCATTTCCATATTCATGTAATACCAAAATACGTCAATGCAAAGGAAGGATTCGTAAAACATCAGGAATTAACTGAAAAAGAAGAGATTGAATTCAAAAAACTGCTGAGTAATTAGTAGTGTATGTGCCTTTCGGTTCCGCATTCTGTGCATTTGTAGACTAGGTATCTTTTACTGCTTGCCAATCGTACTGTCATGCTCTTTCCAGGTATTAGCACCGAATTGCATTTCTTGCATAATGCCCTCTTTATCTGCTTTGGTAGTTTTATCTTGTAGTGACGGCCTATCTGCTTTAGGATTTTTACATATCTTTTCGAAAGCTTAGGATCAGTTTCCTCTTTTGCAAGATTGTAGAGTATTATAATTCGCTCGTTTGCTATCCTCTTTACCGTTGCGTTCTTCTTTATTGCCATAGCTATGTTGCTCCAATATGCTCCAGTATCTGAGGCATTGTCTCTTCTATGTCAGTTCCGTTTCTAATGCTTATCAGATTGCCTGCCATCTCATAGGCGTTGTCCGACAATTCACCATGGAAAAGAAGGATCAATCGTCTTGATTCAGGGTCGCTCATGTCAGTTGAGATTTTCTTGCCCCTCACTATGTTGGCCCTTGCAGGAATTTTTATCGAATTGCTTATGCTTATTATCTGCTTGTGGCTTTCGTTGAATATGTACATTATGTCAAGCAATGGCCTGTAATCAAATAGCTTGTAATCCTCAATGCCCTTTCCGTCAATTAGCACTATGCCATCATAGTAATTGCTGTTCACTTTTGAGGTATGGATATCCGGCCTTACTGCAGCTCCATGGGTTCCTATACATTCATTGGACGTATAGCTGGTAATGTCGTAGCGTATGCCCCACTTGTCGAAGAATAGTTTCACCAATGAAAGCGACTCATCCCTGAAATCCTTAGGAGGTATGAAGATAAGGAACTTCACTAAATCACTTTATGACTCCATATACGGCGCCAACAAGTATGAAACGCTTGCATCTCCTATATTGTATTCGATTTTTATAGGATCCTCTGTCTTTATGGAAAGCGTCATTGTTGAATTGGATGGGCATGCACTTATCATTCTTTCAAGATAATCCAGATTGAATGTAGCCATTGATGCCTTTGAGCTGTTTATCTTCTTGATTACTTCAGCATTGTTCATGTGCTCTTCCTCTAATTCTCCTGCATCTCCCTTTGCAAGCACCATGAATGAGTCCTTTTCTGTTTTGAATCCTATGTGCGTTGAAAGAAGGTTTGCATCTTTTAATATTTCCTTAAGCGAATCTGACTTTACCTCTACAACTGAATCGAATTCAATCTTAGGCTCTTTATCAGCATCTTTCTTTACTTCTATCATTGGCAATTTATAACGTCTTCTGCTGTTCTTGCCTACGAATTCGAGCATAAACTTGTTGCCGCTTTCCTTCATTATTACCTGCTCTTCTATTCTTGAGCTTGCAAGTATCTTTCCGAAGTTCTCAAGATTGAGTCCGACTGAAGCTGGTTTGTCCACTTCATACTTGGCAAATGCCTTGTTGGGCATGAAAAATGAGATCATGCTTATGCCTGAAGGATCCATCGCCTTGAGCGATATGCCTTCCTTTGTAATGGAGAAGGAACCTTCGTCTATAAGACTGACTATTGAGTCTACGCAATTCTTCCAATATCTTGCATCATCTATCTTTATTTCGAACATGTTATCACACGATTAACAAGCAGTATAATTATTAGGTAGTAAAGGAATAAAAAGGCAACAGTAACGAGATAAAGAAAGCCCTAAGGCACAACTGCCAAACCCTCAAGAGAAAGCCACCAAAAGGCATATATATTTGGCAAAATAAAGGCTTATTGTGATGAGATGCAGATTCAAAACTACAACATGCATGAAATCAAGACTCCATTATTAAGAAGTTATAACTCTACAAACCAAACACAAAGAATTAGGCAAATAATGGAAATGCTGCGCAAAATTATCTGATTCTCTTTAAAAAGTGTTTAAATGATGAAGTCTAGTAAAAAGCGTGCAAATACTTCAGTACATACTGACTATAAAAGTTCTGGAGTCAGTGTCGAATTTGGTAATGAGGCTTCAAAAGTTCTTTATGAGGCAGCAAAACTAAGTTGGATCAACAGAAAAGGTAAACTAGGAGAAGTGATAGAATTATTTCCTGATTTTTCTGGACTTAGAGCAATTCACGTTGGTGGTTTGCCTAAAGGCACATACATGAGTCTCAATTTTGATGGTATAGGAACAAAAGTTGAGCTTGGTGAAAGATCAGAGAAGCATGACACGGCAGGATACGATCTTTTTGGTATGACCTGCGATGATGCTGTACTTAGAGGCGCAGAGCCTGTACTGATAGGTTCTGTTTTAGACGTTAATAGTCTAGGAGTGGAAAATGCTTCAAACATAGAACTAGTTAAACAATTAGCCATAGGGTATGTCGGGGCAGCAAAAGAGGCTAACGTCGTTATTGTAAATGGGGAAATTGCAGAGTTGGGTGCAAGAGTAAGCGGTTATGGCAAATTCAATTATAACTGGTCCGCAGGTGTTGTATGGTTCGCGAAAAAGGAAAAGATGTTAACTGGTTATGATATAAAAGTAGGAGATGCACTAGTTGGCCTAAGGGAATACGGATTTAGATCCAACGGATTATCCTTATACAGGAAAATAATGAAATCTGCACATGGCGAAAACTGGCACGAAGAAAAATACAGCGGCAAAAATCTGGCAGAAGCTGCATTACTTCCTTCCAGAATTTACTGTGCTGCTGTTGTGGCAATGTTTGGTTCATTAGGTGATGAACCAAGAGCAGAGATACACGGAATCGCACATATAACTGGAGGCGGAATACCAGAGAAATTAGGCAGAATGCTTAGACCTACTAAAATGGGCGCTCATTTAGAAGATTTATTCAGGCCATTTTATCTTATGTCCTATGCTCAGGAGAAGGGTGCTGTTACTGACAGGGAAGCTTACCGCACATGGAATATGGGGCAAGGAATGATCATTGCTACTCCACAACCAAATAAAGTAATACAAGTTGCAAGAGAATATGGGATAGAAGCAAAACAACTTGGTGCTGTAATAAAAAAACCAACGATTACATTAAGAAATATGGGCATTAATAATTCAGAGCAGAAAGAATTAACCTTTAATATTTGATTAATGTTTAATTTATGAAATTTGAAGGTTAAAAAATGATACTAGTTGTAGTCGGGCTTCCCGGCTCTGGAAAGAGCACAGTTGCCGAATTACTGAAAGAAAGAGAATTCACTGTAATAGAAATAGGTGACATATGGCGCGAATTATTGAAGAAAGCCAACATTCCGCGTAATGATCCAAGGGCTACAAGGGAATTCACAAAAACATTGAGGGAAGAGCAGGGAAAAGACATATACGCCAAATACGTTGTCAAGAAAATCAACAAATCGATGAATAAAATAGTTGTAATGGGCGTCAGAAGCACCTACGAACTAAATTATCTTAAAAAGCACCTTAAGGGCATAGTGATAATTGCAATACAATCCTCATTTGATACAAGATACAATCGTTTAGCTACAAGAGGAAAACCAGAGGATCCGAAGAACCTTGCGGATTTCAGATGGCTGAATACAAGGGAGAAAAGAGGATTCATGTCCGACAAAAGCGAGGAAAAGCACGGCCCGGTAGTGATAATGAGTCATGCGAACTATACCCTTAAAAACACAAAAACAGTGGATTATCTTGAAAGGCAGTTGGATAATGTATTAAAATCAATAGAAAAGTGATTAAATGGAAAAATCTGTCAAAGTATCAATAGTTGCTACGATTTTCCTTGTATTATTGGCTTTGGGCTTTGCATTCGGGTATCTGCCCCGTGTGCTTGGCGATATTACCATACTCGTGCTTTTCATCCTGGTAGTTTACATAATATACCTTACTTTCAGGAAAATGTTCCGTTTAACTAATACTCAAAAGAAGAAATAAAATTCAGGAATAAAACAAATTTATATAACTTTATGCTGTTTTATAATAATAACTTGGGTAGTTCTATGAAAGCGGGTTCTATTGTAGTTGCAATAGTTATAATCATTGCAATAGTTGCATTGGCTTACATCGTAACATCTGGCAAATTCGGAAGCAGTTCATCTTCTATCAGCATAAGCACAGGCTCATCCTATACCACCATAACCAATTCTAATACAACAACAGCAAATCCAACATGCACAACAACGATATATCAAATCAGCGGAGGAAACAAGTCGCTTGCCGTAGAGCAAGTAATATCTTCACTGGGAACCGGCTGGACCTCAGCTGCGCAATACAGCAGCAACAATACAAACCTAACCTATCCGAACGGTTCAAAGGTAATGGTAAAGGCATTAGGATCAGAAAGCTTCAGCAACGGAGGAGAATTACTATCCACGGAATGGGTAGCATTCTATAATCCAATTGATGCAAATAATTACGTAAATTCAGCATTAAAATCAATGTTTCCCAATGCATCAAACGTAACAACAGGATTGCAGGGAGATTCAACCTATATGTTCTATTCTGGCGATGCAATCAACAAAGGACAGGCTGCAGCTGTAATCTATGCCCATGACGGCCCTTATGCTATATTAATATTCAACCAGGGCACGGCACTGCAGCTAAGCCAGGCAAAGCAGTTATTGGCATACCAGCTTTCAGACCTTAACATTACCTAATTATTAATTCGTCAATAATCGATGGCACAATAAGCTATATATATTTGGAAAGCTGCAATAATAATGTGATAATATGGATGCATTAAAAACAGTAGTTAGAGGAGTAGACATAACTGGCAGAGTTCCATTTATAGATGGTCTAATGCGCGGCAGAACTTCAGGTTCTGTAGCTGAAATTGCTGTAAAGGAAATAACAGACCTAGGGCAAATGAAAATATTTCTCGATTCTTACATTAAAATGGTCAGAATTGTAGATCCAAAAATATTTGATAACGATTCTACAGCAACAAAATTTGCAGTAACTCTCTTGTTATATAAACTAACAAGTTTGCGCGATTCAAGAGAAATTGTTGTCGCAAACTTCCAAACTTGGCTTGAATTCCTAAGGGAGCAAAGCATTCAGGGTATAAAAATGCAATAATACTGTGATAATATGAGTAAAATGCAAACCATTCCTAGATCTGCACCTCCAGTAGAAAATAGAATGCAATCACCGGAATGGGAGGAAACACATGCAGCACAAACATGCAAAAGAACTATAAAAGGATATGAGCACAATGTTGTTGAATGCACTGGTGCTAGCTATGTAACCTTAGGTAACCATTTTGGCGCCTGTGGTATACGAATACTTATGTCAAGGCAACAATTTGATAGCATAAAAAACCAAATTGAGCTAGAAATGGAAAAGGCCATTCCAAAAACAACACCAATTCAACAAATATGCGTTACTTATGGTGAAAAAGGGTTCGGCACATTTTCCTATGGAGCTTATACAGAAAGCTACAATACACAAGCACAAAATGAACTTATTGGCATAGGCGCCAAAATAAAGGAAATGTTACAATTATAGCGTGATAACATGCCAGCAACAATAAACAATCCGAGAACAACAAGGCTGAAAGGCTACGAAGAAGAAATAGTCCCTAATTTTGGGGCAAGCCACCATTATATAAGCTATAAAGGGATCGGTACTTGCGCCATAAGAATAAAAATGTCAGAAAGCCAATTCAACAATCTAAGGGAAGTCAAGAACCCACAAGGAAATCCTGCAAGGCTTGCCGTGCTTCCAAGGATTAATTATATCTATGATGAACAGGGATTTGCAGAAATTAGGTGCTCCGGCTATGAGGCAGAGGTTGACGCTTTAGTGGTAGAGGCCCTTCTTTTTATCGGATCCGATGTGAAGAAAGAGCTGCAATTGTGATGATATGCTAGCATCTGCAGAACCAAAACAGATTCCAGTGCCTCCAAGGCTAGCCATAAACGGTTTATGGATCAGGGAAAGCCAGACAGTCCAAAAGCAGGCCAGAATTCATCACAAAACCAAAATAACTGGTTACAAACATACTATGGCTGGCAGACCAGCAAGCTATATACTGTTGGGCAAAGAGTCAGGTGCCTGCGGCATAAGGATAAAAATGTCAAGGAAACAATTCGAAGAGATAAATAAACTAATAAAGCAGGAAATGGAAAGCCGTGCGGCAAAATATGATACTCCAGTAGATGCGGAGGTAAATCATAATATGATGGGGTACGGGCAATTCGAATATTACGTTTACAAATTGGAGTTCAACGAGCAAATGCAAAACGAGCTCATTGCCATCGGTAAAAAGATAAATAAAATGTTACAATTATAGCGTGATAATATGACAACAACAAGTAATGTGCAAAAAAACGAACCTGGAAGATTCCAACCAAACCCTTCTGCAAACTTAGAAATGAGAAAGACTAAGACCTATGTGCAATATCATTCGTGTACTGCATTTACTGGTATTGATGGATCTTCTGAAACAACCATTGGTAGAGAAATAGGTTGTAGGGATCCTGTTTTTGTTTTGACGCATCTGCGTGATACGTATCTGAAAGGACGCTCTAACATAACAATGCCTACCGTATATGATGTTCCAAACTTCAACAAATCTCTCATATCATTTAGATTTTTCGACAGAGATTCAGCTCCGGCTACGTATTCCGATGCTGAAAATAGTTCAAATCTTTCTGGATGGTATTATGTTATGGAAGGCGAAATGGTCGGTATCAGTATATTACGCCCGGGCATGTCGCTTGGAAAGGAAGATGCTACTGCCAAGATGGTTGTAACTTATGAATTTATCAAAAAATTAAAAGGTGAATACTCTACAGGTCTTTTGGTTACAAAGCATGCCATTTTTTCTCTTAAAAGAGGAGATTGTGTTCTGGATCACGAAAAACACGTTTTCGTATCAGGAGAAGAGCCAATAACCTTTCCAACTGGAGAAGCATTCGTAACTCTAGCTGGTTATGCAGAACCAAAACCAAGTCTTATGAAAAGACTATTTAAGAGGTTAAGGTCTTAGTCCAATTCTTATGGGGCGTTGATTAAACTTTCCATATGCTGTATATTTCCTTCAGGAATGTATCAGCATTATGGCTTGTTTTGCCCATGTTCCTGATAGCCTTGTCCAGATTCTTGTACAAGGAATCGAGCTTTTCTATGTCCTGAAGCTGATATGCTTCTTTCCAGGCATTCCTTGATTCTTCTAACTCTTGATAGGCCTTCTCAACAGCCTTTATCTGCTTTCTGCAGTACTTGTCTATGGTAGGTGTTCTCACTTCCATGCTGATCGCCGCTAAATCAAGCAAAGACAAGCCTTTTAAAATTAGGCAATATTCGCGAATAGCGGAATTATGTTATTAGTAGTTTAGGCTTTTGAAAAGAAGTTGTAGAAAAAGTATATATATCTCTTAAAATAGAGCTAAATGAGTGATGGAATGGATAGAACAAAAACTATAAGAGTTGAAGAATCAACATGGCAAAAATTAGGTAGAGCTGAACAGGCATTTGAAGCCCAAAAGAACGCTTTTACAAAGAGGTGTGCAGCTATTCTATTACATGATGCTGATGTAAAAGATACTTCTCAAGCAACTAGTGTAGCTAGTATAATGATAAAGGTTTTGGAACGTTTAGACAGAGACAAAAAGATATATATAGAAAAACAAAACGTTGCAGGGCTTTATGAATTAGAGCACTTTGGCTTTGTAAAAGGGGTAAATTGCTTATACGAATTAACTGAATCAGGGCGCCGGCTTTTTCATGATTTAGACAGCGTTAAAAGAGAAAGACTTCTCAGAAAACAGAAAAAAGCTTCTTGATCAAACATATTCCCATTAATTTTATATATTGCGATTTTGGGCGTAGTTTAGAAAAGTCCTGCTAAGCTTTTGCAATTATGCTCTGGATGGTGTATTCCTTTAGGGTCACGATTTGAATAAGCGCAGATTAATTCCCCTTTCTTTATGATTTTGTGGCAGTAGCCACATTCAGTGTCTTTCTCGGCTCTTGGCAAATTCTTCTTTTCCATAAGTAAAATAAGCAATATAAATTATTAACATTATCATTTTGTTAAGGTTCCTGGTTTTTTGAAAGACAAGTGACGTACAACATAATCAGGTATAAATATTTCCTAAGTCATAATTATAATGTGATAAAAATGAACAAAACCGTATCTCCAATGGCAGAAACTACATTAGCATTAGGTTTGGCTATTGCTGGGAAAATAGATGATTCATACACAAAATTTACTAGAATAATTGAAGGGCACTACCGTTACAATGATGGTGGAAAATACCACCTTGATTATCTTAGAATGGCTCGTAAATCACACGATACTGCTGTAGAAGCCTCAAACTTTGTAAATGGAGAAGCCCAAGCACGCGTCTCTGGTTTGTTAGTAATAGAAACCTCAGAATTTCTTTTATCTGCAACATTATTGGAGCTTGAAAGGCATAGGTTAGAGCAAAGGCAATCAAAGTCTCTTTTATCAATTTTTATGAGAGAAGAAAGCTCTATCACTGAAAACAAAGAAAGATTAGTTAGATCTGCATATGCTTCACAGGAAGCGGCTCTTATTAGAATGATATACAAAATAGCTCAGGGGGCAAGAGATGCCAATTATCATGAAACACCTGTGTTCTTAGAAGCACTGCGAACCGCAGAACTAGAAGAAAGCCATGAATTTATGTAATTAGCAAGCCTTTGAAAAGAAGTTTAGAAAAGTATATAAAAGTAGCTTTAATGAGAGATTCAGATTATAATTCCTTTATTGATATATAATATGATGTGATAATATGGCGACAAAGCCAATGGCAATAGATGTATCTAAAATAAGTATAACTGTTAATGGATACGGTGTAGTTAACACTAATAATGTTTTAAAATTTGTTGAAAATGAACAACTCATGCTTCAATTAGTAGAAACACAATATGGCAGAAAACTGCTTGCCGAAACAGTAAAACCACATGATAGTGGAGATCTTGTCAAAAATGAGGGGCCAAGTGCTCTTCTTCTTGCTGTTATAAACTTTGAAAGTGTTGCACTTAAACTTATAGAAACGCAAGAAGGGATTAATCTTCTTGTGGAAACTAGATTTGATGGCAGAACTATACTTCATGCTGCTGTTGAATTATATGAAAAAGTAGCGCTTAAGCTAATAGAAAAAGAAGAGGGGAAAAACCTGCTTGCAAGTACAAAAGAAAACAATACTAATTGGAGCTCTCTTCATGTTGCTGTTAACTACCACGAAAGCGTAGCAAACAAACTCACAGAAACAGAAGATGGTATAAAACTTCTTTCAGATACAAAAGATTGGACTGGGGCATCTGTATTGGATCTTGCGAAAAAAGCCTATCCGGATATTGCATTAAAATTTGTTAATGACATAAAAAGAAGTTAGTTATTGTGTTCAGGATTGCCGAGATTCCAGAAAAGTGATTAATATGAAAATTATCTCATTAAATCTAATGATTTCCATAAATGTGAAAAATACTACAATAATAATAGTGTTGAAAATAAATTTCCCTGAATGTGAATTATAAAGGTTTATAATCCTCTTTTTGCAATAATACTTTATGATGGATAACCTGATACTCAAGAAGAAGCAGACTGAAATACTTATTCTAATTAAAAACAGCGCTCAGGATCTTAGCATGTCCACGATATCAAAGCTTTCCAATACTACTTATGTTCACGTATGCAATTTTCTTGCAACCTGCGAGTATAATGGTATCACAACAAGCGAAAAGCACGGTAAATTAAAAATAATAAAACTTACTGACAAAGGACTTCGCATTACTAACCTAATCATAAGCATAAATTCCGAGCTTACTATTGCTGAACAGCAACGTCCTCCAGAAACGCCTAAATAATTATACTAGCTCAATTGCTATTCTTTTCTTCAATGCATTAAGCACATGGCCATAATCCCTGTAGTGTGCTATTGTTGTAAGAGTCATTGTGTATTCTCCCTTTTCCGAACCTAGGCTTGTGTACAAATTCATCTTCAGTTCCTTTTCCTCGTTGGGCTGCATTTCACCTACTCTTATTTCCCTTTGCTTTGACATTATCATCTCATCAAATCCCAAATGGTTCGGAACTTCTCCTACTAATGATGTCAAGAGAACCTCTTTTGTAAGGTTTCTTACTTTTATTCTTAGAGTTGCAGAACTGTTCTTCTTTGCATACAATTTGTAGGGCACAAGTTCTGTAACCACACTGTATGGCGGTCCTTTTGCGATGTCTGATGTTGCGTCTTTCTTTCCAAAAATATTAAGAATTCCCATTTCCTCATCTCTGATTAATAATTTTATTAACTTGATATGCTTATATACTTTATTGTTGTATATTTATGTAAGGATTGGATTGGTTTGTTGGGAACGTTGTATGCCAATTAAGTATAATTTAACAAAATATGATATACTCGCAGAAAAATTTCACGATCTTGCGCAAAAGAAAGGCACATTAGACAAAGACGAGGAGATAACTAAGGCAGGAGCAACCATAATCGTATCTTTTTCTCCAGCTCATTCATGGCAAACATCAAAAGCGATAATTGAAGGAAATATAAATGCATTTAATTCTTCTGAAGTTAAGAATGAATATAAGCTTGCATCTGAAAAGAAATGGAAATTGGTAAGAAACACGGACATACAGGAAGTTTCCTGCATCAATATAAGAGATAACTTATTCTCTACATGGCTTTTAACAAACATTCCCGAAAAAAATACTCGTGAAACATATCGAAAGGCATGGTGCGTATTAAAAGAGCAATTCAATGAGGAATGCGATGGAATTCGAGTTCAAAGAGCATAAATAAAAAGAGTAAATGATCATATGGATGAAAAAAGTAAGCTGTTAATCGGTTTTATCTTTGGTATAATTGTACTTGCAGCATTATTTTTAGTCACTACAAATAATTCAAGCGGTATTTATGGAACAAATACTGCATCAACATCCACAATAAACTCTACTGCAAACGGTTCAGTATATACGCCGCAGCAAGAATTAGTCAACGTACAAAAAGTGGATCCTAATGCAAATATAAGCACATTCTATTGCACTACTTCGTCACAATGCACCATTGTACATACTTCAGCATGCTTCAACAACGAGCCTTCTCAACAAGCCTGCATAAACCAAAACTATGAAAATAGCTATTCTAATTACTTTAATCAATTTAGAAATGTTAGTCAACCATGCCCACAGTTTATTCTTGCCGGGACTGCAAGCTGCAGTTGCATAAACAATGGATGCAGTCTTGTATTCCAAAATAACTAATCTTTTTTTATTTCAAGGCACATTGCCGAATGGTCACTAAGTTTCTCCAATCTGACTTCATGAATGTAACTGCAATCTTTAATGCAATCTGTCAAGTTCTTTGAAACAAAGCAATGGTCAATCCTTTGGTCTATTTGATGATCTCTTCCATTAGTAAACCAGGAATATTCTTCCTTATTTGGATAAATTAGCCTGAATGCATCTACAAATACATGTTTGTCTAGCGTTTTGTAAAAAGCTCTCCATTCTTCCAGAAACTGGTACTTTGAAGTATGGTTCGGTTCTAGCATGTTCATGTCTCCTAATATGATTATTTTATCATATTTTTCATTTGAGCATATGTCCTCTATGGATTTTGCAAAAAATTCAAGAAAAGCCCTTTGCTTATCTGTATTCCAAATAGGTGCATAAACCCCTAACAATAAGAGCTTTTCATTTGCTGCTTTATAAACAATTGAAGAAATCCTATTGGATAATAATTCCTTATTGATTTTTGAATCCATTGCATTATCTTTACTTACTGCCAAAAGAACTCCATAATCCTTGTCTAATTCGGGATATTTTACTACATAGCCCTTGCTCTTCAATCGATCAATTATGTAAAGCCCTGCCCTGGAGCATTTGAATTCTGTTAAAATAATTACGTCAAAATTGCTTCGTTCTATCCAATTAATCTGTTTTATGGCTCTTTGGGGAGAAGGGTTCTGTATATTCCAATTAAGGCATTTTATCTGGCCATCAAATGGGGTATTAACTATTGTGTCTTTCGCATCAAGAAATGTCTGTCTGCCATTTGAAGTGCCTACCATAGAATTACCTAATTGGTTAAATAGCACCTGTCTAATGGATAATTAGTCCCAGTCCAATTGGCCTCCTGTCTTGTACTCTGTGACTCTTGTCTCAAAGAAGTTCTTTTCCTTCTTCAAGTCTATTATCTCGCTGAGCCATGGAAACGGATTAGTTGCATTGTAGGTTTGCGGAAGGTTTATTCTCTCTAGTCTTCTGTCAGCTATGTATTCCATGTATTGCTTTATCGTTTCTGCGTTAAGCCCGCTGATTCCTTTTGGAAGACAATCCTGCGCATATGCGCATTCAAGGTCAACTGCCTTTGTTATGTTGTCTATCGTTGCCTTTTTGAATTCATCTGTCCATATTTCCGGGTTTTCAGCAACTATTGCGTTTATGAGGTCTGTTCCAAACGCGAGATGCACTGACTCGTCTCTAAGTATGAACTGGAATTGTTCTCCCACTCCTACCATCTTGTTGTTCCTCATGAATGATAGCATCATTGCAAACCCTGCATAGAAGAATATGCCTTCCATGATTACATAATAGCCAATCAAATCATTCACGAATCTTCTTATGTTGTCTGTGCCAACCGTTGTGAAATTAGGGTCAAGTATGCTCTGTGTTATGCTGATTACAAAGTCGTCCTTTTTCTTTATGCTTGGTATTTGCAAGTACATGTTGTATACTTCATCAGGATCAAGTCCCAATGAATCGCAGCAGTAGATGAATGTTTCAGTATGAACTGCCTCTTCATAGGCCTGCCTTAGCAAATACTGCCTGCATTCCGGGTTTGTTATGTGCCTGTAAATTGAGAGCACTATGTTGTTTGCTGTAAGGCTTTCCGCAGTCGAGAAGAATCCCAAGTTCCTTAGCACTAATCGTCTTTCATCCGGTGACAATCCATCTGGCTTCTTCCAAAGCTCAACATCCAGTTGCATTGGCACTTCCTCTGGAACCCAGTTGTTTGCTACACCTGTCTTGTAGTATGTCCTTGCCCACTGGTACTTAATTGGCAGTATCTTGTTTGGATCTGTTTCCGATGAATTAAGTATTTGCTTGTTGTCTTTCATGGAATCACTACTGGCAGGCTTCGCAGTCAGGCTCGTTGTTGCAGATGTCTCCATTTCTTGTTATTTTTACATTTGAGAAGTCTATTGTTGAATTTGATTTCACTTGAGTTGTTGGCACTTGCTCTTCAATCTGGCTTTTCTGCTGGGATTCTGCCATGTATTTCTGGCCATCGTATATCTGCACTACTACCTCTTCCACTCTTGTTGATGTGCTGATTGGCTGCTCCTCCATTTGCGTTTCCTTGAATGCTGCTGTTTGCTGTGTTGATATTCCTACCGTGCTCTTCTCAACTGAGCTTGCGCCCATGGTCCTAAGATAATAGGTAGTCTTCAATCCTATCTTCCATGCATATATGTAATTGTCTGACAGGTATCTTCCTGAAGTAGTAGTTGTGAATATGTTGAGCGATTGGCTCTGGTCTATCCATTTGCCCCTGTAGGCTGCGATTCTCATAAGCCATTCTGGAGATATGTCGAAAACGTTCTTGTACTTGTCCTTTAATTTTGATGGAATTGATGCAACTCTTTGTATGCTTCCGTCATGCGCTTTTATCTCATCGAGCATTGATTGGTTCCACATGCCCAGTGCTTTCAAATCCTCTACAAGGTACTGGTTTATTACTGTGAATTCGCCGCTCTTGTTTGATTTTACGTAAATGTCGCTGTATATTGGCTCAATGGAAGGGAAGCAATTGGCAATGTTTGAAATGGTAGCTGTTGGAGCAATCGCAAGGCAGTTTGAGTTTCTCATTCCGTGCTTCTTTATCGCTTCTCTAACTGGTGCCCAGTCCATTTTCCCTGTTCTTGAAACATCTATCTTCATGCCTCTTTCCTTTTCCAGCATGTCAAGCGTATCAACTGGAAGTATTCCTCTGTCCCATTTTGATCCTTTGAAGCTTTCATAGGAACCTCTTTCCTTTGCCAATTCAGTAGATGCAAGTATCGCATGATAGGATATGAATTCCATGCTCTCATCTGCGAACTTAACAGCTTCTTCCGAATCGAAGCTAATGCCTAGCATGTAGAGCGCGTCCTGGAAGCCCATAAGTCCCATTCCTACTGGCCTGTGCCTCATGTTCGAGTTCTTGGCCTCTTTAACTGGATAGTAGCATAAATCTATTACATTGTCAAGCATGCGCATGGCAGTGTTTACAGTGCTTCTAAGAAGATCTTCATCAAGAACGCCTTCCTTTATGTGGGGAGCAAGGTTTATCGAGCCTAGATTGCATACAGCAATCTCATCGCTTGATGTGTTAAGCGTTATTTCTGTGCATAGGTTCGAGCTGTGGATAACACCTGTATGGTCTTGAGGTGATCTTATGTTGCACGGGTCCTTGAAATTGATCCATGGGTGTCCTGTCTCGTAGAGCGAAGTAAGCATGCGCTTCCATAGAGCCAGTGCCTTCATGGTCTTGAATAGCCTAACATTTCCGCTGGCTGCCTTTTTCTCGTATTCAATGTACTTGTCTTCGAATGCCTTTCCGTAAAGGTCATGAAGCTCAGGGGTCTCATCCGGTGAGAATAGTGTCCAATCCTCATCGCTTATGACTCTTTTCATGAAAAGGTCGGGTATCCATGCCGCTATGTTCATGTCATGGGTCCTTCTTCGCTCATCTCCTGTGTTTCTTCTAAGGTCTATGAAATCCTCTATGTCGTAATGCCAGACTTCCAAGTAAGCGCAAGTTGCGCCTCTTTTCCTGCCGCTCCTGTTAATTGCGATATTGACATCATTTGCTATCTTGAGGAATGGAACTAATCCTTGGCTTTCAACGCCAGTTGTCTTTACTATTGCGCCAGTTGCCCTTAAACTTGACCAGTCGTTGCCCATGCCTCCGCTCCATTTGCATAGTAATGCATTGTCATTATAGTTCTTGAATATTGAATTGAGGTCATCTGCCACTGTTGTTAAAAAGCAAGAGCTCAATTGAGGACGAGGACTACCTGTATTGTAAAGCGTTGGGCTTGAGCTTACGAATCTTAAATTGGAAAGCACTTCATAGAATTCCAATGCCTTCTCATTCTTGTCCTTTTCATTGAGAGCAAGGCCCATTGCCACTCTCATCCAGAAGGCCTGCGGTGTTTCATAGCGCTTGCCGCTCTTCCCGTTCTTTATGTCCTTTATCAGATAATCATCATACAATGCCTCCAATCCTCTGTATGGAAGCAGTTCATCGCGCTTTATGTTCAAATGAGATGCAAGCATTTCAAGATCATAGTCAAGCATCTTCTCGGATAATTTGCCGTTCTTGACGCATTCCTTAACATTAGAGATGAAGCTCTTTGAGTATGCATCGGCAAGCTCGGTTGGCGAGAACCTTGCGTTGAGAACTTCCCTGTAAAGCGCTGCAAGGAATAATTTTGTAGTTATTATTGAATAGGATGGATCTCTTTCTATCAAGCTTCTTGCGGTAAGAACTGCAGTTCTTGCTATGTCCTTGGTTTGGATGTCCTCGTAAATGCCCTGCTCGCAGGCGTTGAGCAGGCTTTCCATGTTTATAACTCCTTCATAGCCCTTGCATGCAGCGCGTATGTAATTCCTTAGCACATTTTCGTCGAATATTTCCTTCTGGCCCTCCCTGTTTACTACGAACAACTGCCTTGCATCTATCTTCTTAAGTATTTCACTTCTTTTTTCTCTTCTTATCTCGTTGTGCCTCTCCCTATAGAGTATATAGGCGCGGGCAACATCAAAATAATTCTCCTTCATTAATACTTGCTCTACTATGTCCTGGACGCCCTCAACGTCAGCTGCGCCTGCGCTGCCGTAGAGTTCAGCTATTCTATTTACGACTTTATCGGTAAGATTTTTGATCTCTAAATTGTTGGCTCTCCCTCGAACGGCAATTATCGCCTTGCTTATAACAACACCTATCTTTGTCTCGTCGAAATCAACCAGCGATCCGTCTCTTTTCCTTATCTTTCTTATTGCCATGAAAACCAATCCCCAAAATTCAGCAGTAAAAAAGGTTTGTGTTGTTAATGTTTAAATACCTTCTTAGCATGGTATGACAATCATCGTATTTATAATGAAATACATCATTGTGAAATCAAGGAAATATCTTTTTTGACAAGCTTTAAGTATATTGCGCTTTTGCTTGAATTCCCTAGAAGAAACTTATATATATTATGAGCATTAGAAAGCTTATTTGTGGGGGAATTTCAAAGAGAAAACTGGATTTTGTATCCGAAAGCAAGGCAAATGCTAAGGGAATCCGGACTTGATAGACGCATAAGTGAAGCATACAAAAGCGGAGCATTACGAAAAGATAACAGTTTCACGATAATGGACATAATTCCATCTGCAATAATAACTATGCAGGAAAACAAACTTTTTGCATCAATACCATTAAAAGATAAAATTTATTTCTTTGAGTCTTTTCAAAATCTATACAAGCTAAGAGACTGCCCAGATCGCTCCTGTTGGTGTGTTGAAATGCCAGAGCAAATTCATACAATACCTTTAGAGCAAGACGATCTTCTTGCATTGTCTGGTCATAGTATGATGGGACTTCTAAGACAAGAGGAATTTTTCGATTACAGGAAATTCGGTTTTTCTGACATATTTGAATTTACTGGAACTGTAGGTGCAGCAATACAGCATATCAGCAAAAGCATTGATGAAGGATTGAAATGGGAAATCACAAGACCAAGACCTGACGGTTCAATTTTCCAAAATATAATAACTGCAGGCGCTTCGTATGGCAATCTAATAATAAAGCAAAAAGATTTTACTGCATATGAAACAACAGATCCTTTTGGAAACGTGGTTTCCTATAGGCCTGAAACCGACAGCGATTGCAGAACCGCATCATTGGACCACTCTCAAGAAGGTTACATGCTTGTTGCAATTCTTAAGTACATAGACCAATGTCATTTGGATTCGAAAGTTATTGGAGGAAAACAAGCTGGCTTTGAAGAATGGCTCAAATCCATTGCACCTGATTTTTATGAAAACACAAACCCAAAATATACTGGTACAGAAGAGGATCCAATACACTTCCTTGTAGTATGGAGAAACGAGATACCAAGACTGAGCGAAGATGGTTCAAAACCTAAACGTTCGGCGTACAGGGTAGTTACAACCCTCTGTCCATCAACATCCTATAGTTTCTACATAAATTCAAAGAACGAACTGGTAATGCAATACGAAAAGCAGGAAATTGATAGACAACCTATAATTTTTTCATCAGAAGAAGTTGATGATTTGCTAAAATCTCTTTTCTACTCAACTGCAAACAGATTAGGCAGGACCTCTTTGAAGCAGCTTGCGGATATTGTGGAATATGGGTTCTCTGAAAAATTATTAGGCTAAAAGAAACGGTTTAAGCGTTAAGCAGAAAGATAAATCTTTAGGTTTTTGTTTTGTTTTTACCTACATGTATTTCCGTTCTTTGCATTTTCCTGAGTTCACTTCTTCTTTGCTCTGTTTCTGTCTCAAGTTTGATTCTGCTCGAAAATCTGGAGTATAATTCATGGTTTACGTAACCAGGATCAAGCGTATTTTCCCATGCTATTGTGAATTTAATCGTGTGCGATGATGCATTAAGGTAATTAGTTACCTTTACCCCTATAAATTTGCTACCTTTTTCTCTATCAAGCAATCCATATTTCATTGCCCTCTGTGCAAACCACACAGGTTTGATTACTTCCTCCATTGCACCAGCACAACATCCTAATGGGCTTCTTGATTGTTCCTGAAGAAACGCCATTATTGCATTTTCCACTTCCTCTTTTTTACCATTATTAAGCAGGGATCCTGGAAATTTGTAATCGATGAGTTTCTTTGCATCGTGCGGATAGATTTTCGGCAACGCCGCACTTACAATTTCGGCTTTTTCTGCTTCAGATGCCTCAATATAATGCAATACAGTTACGATTCCGGATGTATGATAATCCTTGGCGTGAATTTTTAGTCTTTCTTTCAGCATTAGCTGAACAGCTTCTGTTTTCATGTACTCTTCATATGGCAATAAATTCTCGGCTATGAATTTGGCAGGATTGTCTGTTTTTGCTGTACCATCAGGATCAACATAAAAAGCATCAATGAATACCTTTTCTATTATTGGACGTACGAGTTTTGCTGCAGATTCTTCACTTAATTTACTTTTAGACCTTTCAAATGCTTTAATGTATTTATCAGTTATCCAGTAACCTCCCAAAAGGGGATTTTCATACAATTCATCCACATGGGTTAAATCTATCAGCTCGTGATGCTCCATAATTGTCAGGTACCTTTCCCTTGCACCTCCTATCATTTGCAAATTATTAACAAGACTATTGGTGAAATATTCATTGGCAACTTCCCAAAAACCCCTGCCTGCTGCCTCTTTAAGCAGGTCATCTGATATGAAGTCCCTTAAAACTCCATTGTTGTAGTTTTCCACTATTATGACATGGCCGAAAGAATCTCCAGGATATTGGGATTCCTTTTTTATTTTGTGTGCGGTTTTAGCTTTTTCAAGTATAATATTTGCATAGAGTACCTTATCATCCCAGCTGAAATCTGAAATTGCTTTCCAAGCTGGAATAGCACGCCAGAATCTCCCATGATTTAATTCGTACAACATGACTAATCTGGAATGGTCATTTTTAGTTACACCTTCTATATCTAACAAGTAAACTCTTTCTGATTTGTCTTTAGCAGTTTTATACTTTTCAGTGTTTTTGTCTCCAAGGGCCTTTACTGCAAATGGCCAGATATTATCTACCGTTTTCTCGAACTGTGTTTGGGCTACTGCCATTGCTGAATCATAGTCAAATTTATCTGCCATTCAATCACATTTAGCTCTGTTAAAGGAGATATTTATAGTATTCTGTGTAGCTAAATCTTGGCTCTTGTTATTATCTCGCAGCCTTCATTCGTTACCATTATCTGCGCTTCCGCCTGTGCCACATCTCCTCCGCTTATTTCCACAAGGGTTGGATGCGGCTCTATTGCTCCTATTCGTGCCAGTTCCTTGACCGCAGCATAGAGCCTGAATTTCGATTCAAATAAATTAGAGAACCATCTTACTGCAAACGGTTCCCTGCTGTTTTGCTTTTCCAAATGCTGGAGAAGCTTTCTTGCTTCCTGGGATCTTGTTGGTTCATTGGACGAGTAGCTGTATATCTCGCACAAATCACTATCAGTTACGATTCCCTTGCCTGTGGTGAGAAATGGTTCTATCGCAACTACCATGCCCTCTTCAAGGGTTGTGAAATCCCCATTATCGTAATTTGGTATGAAGAGCTCTGCATGAAGCTCATGCTGGTGTATGCCATGGCCCCCGAGATTCTTTATCACATTGAATCCGTAGGAATCCGCTGTTTCTGCAATTGCCTGGCCTATGTAGCATACGCTTACTCCATGCCTTACTGCGCTTATCGCATTGTCCAGCGCCTTGTTGGCACACTCGACCATTTCCTGGTGCTTTCCTGAAAGGTCAACGGTTATGGCCCCATCGCCCAGCCAGCCATCTTTCTCTGCACCGAAGTCAACCTTTACTATGTCATTGGCACCGAATACCTTGTCATCATCAAGGCTTGGCGTGTAGTGCGCAGCCTGAGCATTTACTGATAAATTGATTGGAAATGCAAGGCCGAAGCCTTTGTCCTTGAGGAATTTCTCTGCGCTTTCGGCAACATCAAGGAGTTTTGCTCCTGGCTTTACCTGCTTTGCCGCATATTCCATGGCTTCCGCTGAAGCTTTTCCTATGTCCTTGAGTAGAGTTATATCTATTTCCTTCTCGTTTTCAGCCATGAATATCTACTAGTATATTGTCTAGAATGAATATATAAATAAGCATTTATTGGGCTTTAGGCAGCTAAAATTCTCCTTAAAATTATGTTATAATCCAATGCGCGGCTTTCTAGATTTTCCCTTATGGAAGCAAGAGAAGCTAAAAACTTTTTAGGTGGCATCTTCACCTCTCCAGAATTTACTATATGGGTATATACATCTATTCTCCCTACAGCTACAAACATCGAATGTTGAGTATCTCTATGGGTTCTGGTTTTTCTTGCACTTTTCCTTATCTGGCTTATTTCAATCGGATCAGTAATATCAACTAGTCTTAAAAGCCGCGTTGCTGTATCTGTTTGATGGGCCCTAAATGAGAAAGATGCAGCCTCAACTAAATATCTTTCATGCGTTTTTACGGTCCATTTTGTTGCCATTTAATCACTATTTTCTTCTAAGATTAGCTATCTCATCAAGAGCTAATTCTGTAAGTGTTTGAGCATATCCGATATATAATCCTGGTTTAAGTCCTATCAATAATTTTTTCTTTAAATCTCCATCTATTTCAAGTTTATTTATCCAGTCTTCCCATTCAGTCTGTTTTATTTTACCCTTAGAAAGGCTTGCAACCATAGAATAAGGATCAGTCACACCTGCACGCCTTAAAAGTGTTTGTACACCCTCTGTGAGTATATTCCAATTGTCGTTTAATTCGCTGTTAATTACTGCTATATTCGGATTTATCCTGTTTAATCCCTCCAAAGTATTAATGTATGCAAGAAGACTATAGGCCAATGCACTTCCAACGTTTCTTAGTGTTGTGCTATCTGACAAATCTCTTTGCAGTCTTGATACTGCGAGTTTTCTGCTCATTCCCTCAAATAAACTATTTGCAATTTGAATATTACCTTCACTATTCTCGAAATTTATCGGATTTACTTTTTGTGGCATGGTAGATGATCCTACCTCATCTGGTTTTGGAACTTGAGCAATCCAATAATCGCTTATGTATCTCCACATGTCTTGATTTATGTCCAATAAGACGTTATTAACTCTTTGAACACCTTGGAATACTTCTATCATATCTTCATATGGATTTATCTGAGTTGTTACTAAATTAAGCTTAAGACCAAAAGATTCAACAAATTTATTAGAGAATTTTATCCAATCAACTTCAGGTGCAGCGAAACTAAGTGCATTGAAGTTTCCTACAGCTCCGTTAAGCTTTCCTGTAAGTTCCAGTTTTTCCAATCTTCTTATCTGTCTGTTGAGACGTACGGCCATGTTAGCGAATTCCTTACCTAACGTTGTTGGAATTGCAGGTTGACCGTGCGTTCTTGCAAGCATAGGGGTTCCTTTATACTTTCTTGCCTTTTCATAAAGATCATCAACTATCAAATCCATTGCAGGTATGCACACCTCGTACAAACCTCTCGTGAGCATAAGTCTATAAGAAAGGTTATTCACGTCTTCAGAAGTAAGTCCAAAATGAATCATTTCTGTTACATCTTCCAGACTTGTTCCTGCTACAAATTCACGAAATGCCCTTTCCATTGCTTTGACATCATGTTTCGTAGTTTCCTCAATATCTTTTATTCTTTCTGCTTGTCTTAATGTAAGATTATGTCCTAAATCCGTTAAGAAAACAATTTCTTTAGGTTGTAATTTTCTTACCAAACCAACATGAGAAAGTGCTATTAAATATTTTGCCTCTACTTCTATTCGAGTTTTTATCAAACCCATTTCAGAAGCAAAAGGAACGAGAGTTTCTACCTTTCTTCTATAACGTCCGTCCAAAGGTGATATTGCAGTTAGAGGACTCAGGTTTCCATATGTTGCTGGTTTTTCTATGGTTATATAATCACTAAATTCTCATAATCTAAGTATTTCATGTGAATCCGACGAAACAAAAACACATGGACTTGCGCTTGATGATAATATACCAAGAGCGCCAATATATTCATACTCTTTTCTACTATCTACTACACTTTCAACATAAGCACGACCTGGTTCTTTCTGTATTAAACTAAAAAGAGGATCAGAACCGCTGCATACAGATAACCTGTTACCATTTAATTTACAATTCATAGTTCCACGTGTTTCTAAATCAGTAATTATAAAAGCCATATGGGTTGTAACTGAAGCAATAAAATCTTGAGTCACTATCAAACCATTCTTATCTGAATATAAATATCCGAATTTGTCATCAGCAAGTTTAGTTGCGTATAATGTAAATGGCGCAGCAATTTCAAACCCTTCACTAAATGAATATTGTGGATGATTAAGAACACCATCAAATATTGAAACTGATATGATTTTATTCGACTGTACTACAAAAAAATAGTCACTTTCTTTTTCGTCTCTCGTATGTCTAATTAAAGGCAAAGATATGCCTGAATTAATTCCTTTAAGTAAAGGAGCAACTGCACTACCTTTTTTAAATGCTGATGTTTCACTCATCTAATCACTCAATTTTATCTGTTTATTCAAATATTTATAGATATCTTTCCAAGGAAACTAGTCATAATTTCTTCTGGGTGCCTAACCCTTTTAGGTCATCTTCATCGAAATTAAGTTCTTTCAATATTCTCATTGTTGCCGGTATCACCTGATGATTTATGTAGTAATCTGCATCATAATCTGTTGCAAACTCTTCGAGTGTTGCTCTGTCTGATATTGTGCTTCCATGCTTTGTTATCACAAACGATATTACTGCGCCTTCTAATTCTTCTCTTGTCTTGAGTCCATCTTTTACTGCCTTCTTTGCAGCTCCTACTTCTGGTGACTTTACGTCATATCCATCTATGCTTTTTCTCAGTTGCGTGCTTATCGCAAGCTCGCTAAGTGGCATGGTTCCGCTCTTGAGCCTTTTTACTGCATCTCTTACTATGTCAGCAGCCTTTTGTGGATCTCCTTCTTTTAGAATTGTTTCAAGAACGAGCCTCTGTGTGTCTCTTGCTATCTTCGACCAATCTCTTCTTACAAGTTCGAATCCTCTTATCTTTATTCTTCCCGATTCCGATATCAATGCATATTTCTTCTTTGCACCAGAGCTTTCCTTGTCGTTCTTCTTTCCTACGAATACTCCATTCTTATAGAAATCTTCCAGTTCCAGTTCCATGGATTCAGGTAACTTTGTATTGAAATCCTTGAGAAATGCAAGTATTTCATCCTTTGTCTTGTCTCCAACCAACGCAACAATGGAATCTGTGTCACCGTATATCGCCTTAAGCCCGAATTTTTCTGCCTTTTCTATGCTTTCCTGTATGTATTGCCTTCCCAGTGCGGTTACTCCACCAGCGCAGACTCTTGAATACCATCTTGATCTTGCATAGCCTAGATAACCGTAGAACGAATTCGACACTATCTTCAAAGCAAGCTGCCTTGCTCCTAGGAACATGTCATCCGGATTCTTCTTGTAAGCTTTTTTTACTTCAGCTCTTCTTTGTATCAGTTCCTTGAGTATTGTAGGTATTATGCTCTTCCTGTTTTTATCGAATCTTGTTCCATCAGGTGTTTCATAATATTCCGTGCAATCCCTGCATATCGATGAAGGGTCTATGTTGTAGGAAATAATTATCGAAGGATACAATCCCCTGAAGTCAAACATTACCAAATTGCTGTAGATTCCAGGCTCAGGGGTTTTTACATATGCGCCTTCAATCGGATTGGTCAATCGCTCCTTCATTTCGAAGTCGGATGGCTTGTTTGGTATTATCTCATTGAATTTTACTGCGTTGTGCATCAGCATAAATTCAACAAGCTGTCCTGTTGTTGAAACCGAAACGTCGCTGAGCACGTTGTATGTCACTCGTGTCAGTTCAATCATAATGGGTATGAATGTTTCATACACTTTCTGCAGTGCCTCTACATCTGCAAGATTGTAGGTTGCAAGAGTTTTCAATTCTTCCTCTGTTCCGTCCCATAATTTGAAGATGTCCATCTTTTCCACTGCGAACTTCTTCTCGTTTGTTATTGCCTCGTATACGTTCTTCAGCGTTTTGCTGTTTAGCTTCAGTATGCTTTCAGATGCACCTACTGTTGCTATGAACTTTATAACAACATACATGTCAACGTGAACTCGCCCTGCTATCTTTACCTTGTCAACTAACCCGTGGCTTTCTATTTTTGTGTCTCCTTCGTATCTGCTTATGTTGAAATCTACTTTTATGGCACGGGCACGTTCTATCAAATATCTTATGTCAAAATTAGCTGAGTTGTATCCTATTATTACGTCAACGTCTAATTCGTTTATCTTTTCAATGAATTTCTTTATCATGTCCTTTTCGTTCTTAGCAACTTCTACAAACGGCAGATCTATCTTCTTGAAGGTAATGACACCTTTTTTTAATTCAGAACCGTTTGTGTAAAGGTAGCTTATCATTATTATCGGGTCTTTATCGGATCTTGGAACGCCTAACGGGTTATAGGTCTCAATATCAAAACCCATGACTCTTAATTCGGAGAATGACTCATCTGATTTTTCAAAGCCTTTCAGGAAAAGAATGCCGTTCCTGTCTTCAACATCAATCCTGTAATTTACCAACGGAACAATCTGCTTATCAACTGAGTATCTTTTTGCGAATGGTATGTCATATTCGTAGCAGGTGCCGTATTGCCCCAATGCCGAGCTCAGCTTCGGCACGCTTGAGGTGTTGCTTACTATTACCTTGAATCCCTTTGTGCTTTTTCCGTACAATGACCTTTCAATTTCAACGATTTCCCTTGCCTTTATCACTTTCCCATTGTCCACTGTTGATATGTTTTCTATGAATTCTTTTTCCATGTTCTTCGATGCTATGAGATAAAAATAGGGTTTGAAGGATTCATCGAATATCTCGTATCTTTTGCCGTCCTTTGCAGCTACTGTCAGTCTTATGATTGAGTCTTCATTCTTGTTTAGGTAATCGACTTCAAGCATAGATCCGTGTATTATCTTTTCATTGACTTTAGTCTCCATGCTTCTCATCGATTAAACAGCATAAGCTATGTGCATCAAAGACTAAAATAAGCGCCGGAATTAGCTAACTAATTCTTGGGCTGCTCTTGTATCTTTGTTGTGCTTATCACTAGTGGAGGAATAAGCCCCAATGAATACGCAACAAGCGTTCCTGTGGCGCTGCACCTGAAATTCAAACCGTTAATTATCTCTTCAGCAAGCTGTACTGGAAGCATGTGCTCCTTGTCCCATTTCTTTACAATGCTTGATATTTCTTCCTTGGATTCTGTAACTTCGACGTTTCCTGTTAGCTTGATGAATCCAACCGCCTTTGCATCCTTTGCATCGCTTTCGTTGTAATCAGCCTGGAAGGAATATTCTACGTTTAGTTTGCTGCCTTCGGCAGTTACCTTGTCTATGTTTATGTTCAGTCTTGGGAACCTTTGCTTTGCTAGCACTTCCGAAGAGTCTATCTTGCCTTCTACGTTTAGTATGGAGAAGCCTGTTATCATGTAATCACTTATCAACATTTATAGAGAGAAAGTATTTAACTATATGGGCACAGTTCCGCAATTCAGCGAATTGAGGCAGTTGCTGCCTATTTTGCCAGTTACAGCAGCACCAAAGCAATTATTATGGCAAATAGGGCAACGAGTGTAAATATGAACAAGAACGTGGGTATCCTATCATTTACAAGCATTTCTGAAGGGTGCCTCTCCTCAATGCGGTCTTTCAAGTCAAAGGTCTGGGTTTTTTTGCAAAACGGGCATTTGAAGTACCTGCTCGAGCCCAATCTTATGGAAGTTATGGACACAAGAGGAAAAAACGAGTAATCGAATTCCTTGCTGCAGTTATTGCATTTCATATGGGCCAGCATGTTGCATCATCAAATCTCGATAACTATAAATAATTACCAATTCAAATACGTATTGGATGATTGAATGGTTGCAAGATACTTTCTTATTTTTTCGTTAATTGCTATTTTTGTCCTTTTCATTTTAGCTGCGGGTAATGCCCATGCTGCCAATTCCTCCAGCACAATAAATGCCAGCGGCACCATCAACTATACTGTAAACTCAAGCAAGTTCGGTACCAGCACTAAAAGCATTAACAATCTCATTGTTGCGATTCAGAACTTCATAAATAGCATATTGCATGCATTAGCAAATGCCTTCAATCTGAAATAATACTTTACGAAAGGTATTTATTACCTAAGGTATATATAGTATATACGTGATTCTATGGTCTATGAAGAGGCAATTCTTGTAAAGATTGATAAAAATACTAAAAGAAGGATGAGAAATGTAAAAGTTAATTGGTCAGAAGCCATAAGGGAATTTATACAAAAGGAAATCAGTAATAAAAGAAATATTGCTAAAGCTGAAAAATTAAGGGCGAAATTATTTAGAAGTGCAAAAGGCACTGAGAGCACTGAAATAATAAGAAAAATGAGGGATTCAAGATATGGCCCAAATAGTACTTGATACGAGCGTAATAGCAAAATTATTTCTGAAAGAAGATGGATCTGACATAGCAATTGCGCTAAAAGATGAACACATTAAAGGTAAAATAGATATACTGATGCCAAATCTTGTCAAATATGAACTAATTAACGCATTAAAATACAAGAATTATACAAAACATGAAATAATTGAGGCTCTAGAAGTAATAAGAGATTATGGGTTTCTTATATCAGAATTAAGTGATAAAATAATTGATAAAATAGCTGAAATTTCAATAGATTATGATATTTCTGCTTATGATGCCACTTTCATAGCATACGCAGAGGATATTGAAGCAATATTTTATACTGCTGATCAGAAATTGCTTACAAAAGTCAAAGAAATTAAATTCGTCAGACATTTTAGTGAATTTACAAAGTAAATAATGGATCTTAAACAACGCTAGGAATTTGATAAAACACTTAATTATTTATAGATATAATGAGATTTTAGGTAGGTGCAACAATTGATAAAATTCAGCCGCATAATTGCAATATTTGCTCTTCTTTCACTCATTCCTATTCTGCATGTTGCCAACGCATCCTATACTGTAACAAATCTTAACGTTACGCTTAATCTCAATCAGAATACAAGCACTCAGGTCACTGAAGTTCTTACTGTTCTAATAAGCAATCAATCAGTAAGCCAATACTCCACCAACAGGCTTGCGCTTAATCTGAGTCTGAGCTCCTGGCAGAAGGCCATAGGCCCGTTGCTGGTTGAGCACATAATCAATTCGGGCTCAAGCATATACAACTTCAAATTCCTGCCCGGACCCATATTCAAGCAGAATGGGCAGAGCTTCGCTTATATAATACTTAGCTACAACGTCAACAACGTCACTACGGTCAATGAAACAGCGCCAAGGGTATTCAGCTACAAGTTCAATCCAAAGGTATTCAATTTCGAGCACGGCCAGAGCGGCGAGGTGCTCACCTCCAATACTACTCTTACATTTATAGTTCCAAATGGCGCAACCATAACTTCCGTATATCCATTGCCGGACCTTCCAGTATTTGCCTTTGAGAACAATTACAAGAACATTACTCAAGTATCGTGGCTTTACGGAGAGCCATTGTCGAAATTCAGCTTTGATTTCGTTATAAAGCAGGGACTTCAGACAGAAGTTGAATCGTTCTTCAATTCCATATACAAAACGTTCGGCATTTTCATGTATGTGCTACTTGCAATTGTGATAATACTGTCGATAGTATATATATACATGAGGGCAACCAAATAGCTACTTGATGAAGCGCTCGCAGTCCTTCAGATTCTTGGCGATGTGTATTACTCCCAAGTTCTTAAGGTCCTTTTCAGAGAATGGATCTGTTATCACTCCAACAGCACGTATGCCAAGCGCATGCGCAGCATGCACATGATTCTTCACATTGCTAACAAAATATATGCCGTGCTTGTCAATTCCATATTCCTTGCCGGCTTTTGCCATTGCGGAATCGAGTATCTTTGACATGTTCTCGCTAACATTGCCATAGGCTCCGAATTTGAAATAATTATCATACTTCATGTTCACCCTGTCGAACATGTTTGAAAGTATCCTTTCCAATTGGCCGCTCGCAGCTCCGATCACATACCTGTTGTTGTCCTTCAGATTGTTAAGTATTGTTTTAGCCCCATCCACAAGCACCGCGCTGTCATGCCCGGCCACATTGTAATGCGCATAGGGCAGTTCCTCGAGAAACTGCTCGTGCTTTTCGAGTATTTCCTCTTTTTTGAGTCCTTGTTTTTGCAGTATTTCAATGAGCGTTTCCTGCACCGTAAGACCCTCATAATCGGCAAGGTTTATGTCATCTATGGAAAGCCCATAAACGAACCTTATGGCTTCAAAATAGTAATCGGAAACATTCTTCTTCTCCTTTATGAGCGTATTCTCAACATCAAAAAGCACTGCTATTTCCGGCATATACTCACATTAACCCTATATTCTCAATAATATTTAAAGAAGCTTGTGGAAAAAGAGCACTTACACTCCGTGGAACCAGAAGCCCTTTTCCTTGCTCTGCTTTTTCTTCTTTGCGAAAAGATTACCTAGCATTCCTTTCTTGACCTCAACCGGTTGGGCCTTGTAGCCCTCTACTATCTTAGGTGCCATTTCCGGATTTGCGGCAAGGTAATCCTCCTGGAATTTCTTGAACTTTTCTATCTTTGCCTTTTCACCTTCCTTTAGCTTTTCCTCATAGGCCGGTTTCATCTTCTGCCATTCCTCTTTTGTATAGGCATAGGGCGCCCTTTCCCTTATGGAAGGGGGATTGTATGCATAGGTATAGAAGTTCTTGTAGTAATCGTAATCTTCCAGTTTTGTATTCTTTTCATCGACATGTATGCCCTGCTTTGCAAGGAAGTCCTTTACCTCGTCAAAGCTCATCTTCTCCCTTATGTTATCTGCTTCCCTTGGATTGAATATTATTGTTATCTTTGCTTTTGTGTAATCCACTCTTGCCTTTATTATCGGATCGAGAAGCATCAATCTATACTGCAATCTTGCCGCATGAGGTATGTCTATCAGTTCCTGCTTGCTGAGTTCAGTGAATGTTACCTCCTTTATTATCTTGTAGGGAACTCTGTACCTCTTGCCGTCTTCGGTTATGTATTCATCATAGTCCGAATTGGCGTTATCCTCTTGTTTTACTTTCACATCAACATTGCTATGGTCCATAAAAATACCCTATGCTGTTCTAATTGTTATAATGACACCTCCTCCTTCTATGTGCCATCGATTAAATTCGCTCGAATCGATATTACCTGCAACAAACTTCAAATCATCTAAATGCTGAACTGCCTCCTTTGGCATTATGATTGTTCTCATATCGTCAATCAAATGTGGAACACCATAAAGATTCTTATCTGTTGAGAATCTTTCCAGGGCCTTTTTAAAACCAGTTGGTTCATAGAAAGTTACTGCTGCAACTTCGCTCAAATCATATTCTACTAAATTCTTCTTTCCCCTACTAGGTGCTGTGGCTGTTGCCCCCATTTTATCATTTTTGTTTATTTAGCAATCGCAACTTCCGCCGCAACCGCATGAGCTTTCCTTCTCATTGGCTCCGCATCCGCAGCCTCCTCCTCCGCAACCGCATGAACCTGAAGTTTCACTTTCCTTGCTTTCCTTTTCCTCAAGTTTTGCCGTTATGGTGTGGCTTGTTGCGGCTGATGCATTGTTTATTGTCACTTTTATCGGCTCAACAACCTGCTTTGGAGTTACTGCTACCGGCTGTGCCGGATTTGAGAAATTCTTAACTGCTTTTCCTCCGTTTACTGGCAATGCGAAGTAATCAATCATTGTGCCGTAAGTTTTCTTGTAAAGTTCGCTTGCCTCTAATTCCTTTACATTTCTTGTGTATTTGTCCTTTGAGTAGGCCCAGTTTGCATGTGTCTTTTCCCATTCCTTTGCTGGTATGCTGTATTGCTTCTGGACTTTGTCTCTGTACACTTCTGGAAATACGTTAAATGTACAGAATGGAAGTACCTCTCCGTCAGGCATTGCATAGTGGATGTCGCACTTTTCTACTCTGTGTATGTCGTAAGTATACTCGTCCTGGAAGTGCATCATTCCTAGGAATAATGTCTTCATCTGGAAGGTGCCCATTGATGCGAAATCGTGCTTCAATAGCACTGACATAAGCAGCTTCATGAAGTTTACGCTCTTTGGCTGCTTTTTCTTGTCTATGAACTTGTTCATTGAAAGCAGCGTCTTAACAGCTATCAATCTTCTTTCTATCTTGCTCTTTCCTTCCATGTCGTTTACTGCTTTCTGCAGATGCTCCAGCATTCCAGCAGCATCTACGAACTCAGTAATAGGAATTATCTTCCCGTCTGGATCTACGAACAGGTAATTACCTGCTCCGCAGGCAAAATGTATTGAAAGATCGTACTTGAATTCACCCGTAAGCGCTTCTATGAATTTGTTGATTCCACCTACATAAGGAACTGAGAACCAGTGCTCTTTTCTTATTACACCATTGGTTTGCTCTTCAATTAATTTTATTGCTCCTGGAATGGATATTCTTTGCTTCTCCCTCAATCTTGTGGGCATTCTTCCTACCAACGAAACTGGCTGGAAGTTAACTGCTCTTACAACATCGATGTTGTTTATTGCGAAATTGATCATTGCTCCTAATTCATGGTCGTTTATTGTCCTTATTACTGTTGGCACAAGAACAACTGTTCCATTGGATTTCCTAATCGCATCAAGCGTAAGAGGTGCTTCCCAGTGGTTCTTTGGATTGGACCTCTTGCTTACTCCGTCGAAGCTCATGTATAGTGTGCTTACTCCTGCATGCTTGAGCTGGAATGCCATCTCAGGATTCTGGCCTATTATTATGCCGGTAGTGTTTAATTGTATTTGGTCAAAGCCCTCTTCCTTTGCAACTCTTACCACGTCTATGATTTGAGGATGCATCATTGGCTCTCCTCCTGTTATTTGAATTGCATTGGCAGGTATGGGCTTCTGGATTCTTAATCCGTGGAATACCTTCCTTATTTCGTCAAGTCCAGGTTCGTATATTGGCTCTCCCTCCTTTGCATAGAAGAAGCAATACCAGCAGCTTAAGTGGCATCTGTTTGTTATTACGACGTTGGCCAAACCCGTGTGTGATTTGTGCCTTTCGCACATTCCGCAATCAAATGGACAATTAGCGCCCTTTGTCTCTGTTATGTAATTAGGATTGTCAAAGCCTCTTCCATAGTAATTGTAACGTCTCATCTTCATGTACATGTCATAGTCTTCCCAGTACTTTTCAATGGTCCATTGGTGTTCCGGGCAATACTTTCTAATCATTACGTTTTCTCCATCCTTGTAGATTACTCCATTGATTATAAGCTTGCATTCTGGGCACACTGTCATAGTTTTCTCTATTACCGGCATCTTGTCTATCTCTTCAAGCGTTCTGTGGTAAGGAGCAAGGATCGGATCCGAGCTTTGCTGGTCTGTTACCTTTATCTCGGGCCTTACGCTATTAACATTAACACTAATGCTTTCTACAACCGTTTCACTGTCTCTGTGTTGTGGACTATTTGGCATAATTTCACCATTAACTTAATACAGTAAATCCCTTTTCGAAAGTATTTAAATGCTTTCGGAATAAATCTTTACTTCCATTCAAAAATTGCGCCTTTTCGACTGCAAATTTTATCACAAAATGCCATAATTATGGTGAACTACGGCTTACATGGTCGTCCTGATGAATGCATTTAATTCTTTGAATTTTTCCCAGTATTGCCCTGTCTCTGCTGTTCTTTTGGCTTCTTCTGTCGCTAGGCATACTCTTAGTATCGCCTTCAATTGCAATGCTCCGTCAGATGAATCCTTGAAGTTTCTAAATAGCATATCAAATTCATGCTGATCCAATTGCTGGTCCGAATCTCTTCTTGCATACTGCCTAATTGGTGTTTTATCCTCTGTAATAACAAAGGAAGCCAGATCAAGATACTGTGCGTTAACAATTACTCCCATACCCACATGAAAGCTTCTTACGTTGTCGCAAAAATCATCCGGTATTTTTAACGCTCTGTTTCCAGATTCCATGCGTTTTTTATTCCATCTCATTACTTCATCGCCTATAATGGCTCCTTGTTTGCCAATTATATTTAGATTGATCCTGAATCCGCTTATGCTAAGGTTGCTTTTTTCTAGTATTGCAAATACCTTGCTTCTGGAAAGCCCCTGTGGCTCTTCATCCGTATGTGTAAACCACATTTCATATTTTGCAGTGTCTCTGCTAAAGCCAGTGGTTGGTTTAGCTGCTTCTACTGTCATATCTGCCATTTTTATCACAATATTATTACGCTTGAATAATATTTATAGGTTCATTTTTGGCTGTTCTGCGCCTTCCGCACCAGGCCTTTGCCAGATGCAGCTGAATCTAACCTGTTTATTATGTAGTCATTGCCCTTCTTTGCGAGTATTGCGTTTACAACTTCCTTTTGAAGATTTTTCTCGTTAATGAAATCTACCAGTGCACTTATATTCGAGGAATAGCTTCTGCTTATGTATTTGCTTACAGCTGCCTGAGCAATGCCGAGTTTTTTTGCTATGTCCACTTCTCTCATCTTGTGCTTTTCCTTTAGCGTTATTGCTACAGCTGCCCTCATGGCAGGGATTGTCAACTTCATAGTTTTCTCGTAATTATAGTACAAAGCACCACTAAAAAAAAGCCTTCCGCGACAGAATTTCTCTGTAAAGGATTATTAATGTTATTATAGTAAAATTATAAATTATAAAGGTGTTAACATGAGAGGAAAAGACACATTAGTAAGATGCGAATCATGCGGCAGAACCGTACCACACAACAAGGCCATTGTCTATGAGAGGGGCATAAGCTTCAGCACTGAGACAAGAACTACTCAAGACGTACGGTTCTTTGAGAGAAGAAAAACATACTATTGCATAAGCTGCGCAAAGCACAGGGGAATATTCGAAAAGCTTAAAAAACAGGCTATTGAAAGATCAAAGAGAGACCTGTAATGTGATAATATATGGCTGTAGACCCGGAATCCCTTTTAATTTTCAAGACAAGGGAAACTGAGGAAACTCCAAAGAAGAAGAAAAACAATGAATTTAATTTGAAAAGCGTAGAGGAACCCATGCTGCCCGAGCCAGAAAGCGAGAAAGAACTCAAGCTAGGCAAATATCAAGAAGAGAAGAAGCAAGCTGCTCCTGTTCAAAAAGCCCAGCCGATTCAGGAAGAGGAACAGAAGCCAAAAATAATCGAGCAGCAAAAAACTGAACCATCAATTGCTCAAACAAAGAGGGAAATAATACAACCAATGCAGGAAGAGATGCCCAAGCAAAGCATATACGGGCAGCAAGCCCAACCTGCGGAAGAGGAAGACAAATCCAGCGTAAAGGTATATGCCAATGATGAATACACGTTCAAGAAAAGCTCCAGGAAAAAGCAGGAATCCATGAGCAGGGAAGCGGCAAAAGGCCAGGTATGCGTATGGCACCCGTGGAGGCAGGCCTACGCCATATGCAACTACTGTCATAGGCCTTTCTGCTTTGAAGATACAATTGAATACAATAAAAACTACTACTGCCTGCAGGATATAGACAACGTTTCCCTTGGCTTTGGAGAAAAGGTAAACTCAAGAGGACACACCATAAACATAATTGCAGGGATAATGCTCATGGCTTCTTTCCTAATATTTTTCTATTATTCCAATGCACAGGTATTATTCGTTCTGCAGTATTTCCATAAGGTTGGTGTACAAGCATTTGCATTGAAGACAACAATACCTTATCTGTATCCATTGGGCGAAAGCCTGCTGATGACCCTACTGTTCATAGATGCGATACTCATATTCATGCAATCAAGAAGATCATTCCTGATAGGAGTGATATTGTGCATTGTCACAGTGGCGCTTTTCACGTATCAATACATAAACACAACTACATACTATCTCATCATAGTTGACGGGCTTGTATTCCTGTCATTCCTAGTACTGCTGTACTCAAAAGCTGTATATGTAGGAGAAGAGACAACGACATCAAGGGCAACAGTGGAAAGCAACGTATTGAGATGGCCGAATGTCGGCAAATTCTGATTTCTAAATTCATCAATATGGTTTTTTAATGCACAAAGCAGAAAGAAAATTTATGGAAATTGCAATTAAAGAAGCTATAAAAACAAGGAAGAAAGGAGACTATGCCATTGGAGCTGTTATAGTTAAATCTGGTAAAGTTATAGTAAAAGTTGGCAACAGAACCAAATTAGATTCAGATCCAACACAGCATGCAGAAATCGTTGCAATAAAAAAGGCCTCAAAAATATTAAAAACAAGACATCTCGAAGGATGCGTACTTTACTCAACACACGAGCCTTGTCCAATGTGCACGGCAGCTACCATATGGGCAAAAATGGATGGCATAGTATTCGGTTCGAACATTTCCGATATGCATAATTATAGAATAAAGAATGCCAACGATAAATGGCTGTGGAGGACAATAAATATTTCTGCCAAGAAGATAATAGAAAAGAGTGATACCAAACCATTTGTAGTAGAGAATTTTATGCGGAAAAAATGCAGAAATTTATTCCATTCATAACAAAGATTTCGAAACCGGGTAAGTTTTATACCTAATGCTGGTAAGTTCTAGGACCTGCGTTTCCAGTACTTTCTAATTCTATCACTTTGCGTAAACTCTACCATTTCTGTTCGCGGTTCAATCACTACCTTCGCTGGGTTACTAAATCCTCAATCTAAGCCTTAATCTTTCAGTTTTCGGAACTGTTTCCTGTCTTGTTAAATAAATACCGTGCCCATTCATAAAATGTATTTCGATTTCTGTAATATGTCCTTGATTTAATTGGACAGCAACACTATTTTGATACAAATCCGGATCAACGTTATAAAATATTTCCAAGCCAGCTCTCTGCATATCAGCTAATTTTTCTAAAATAAAATTCTTATCCTTTTCACTCAATATCCATTGCTCGCTTTCTATCAATTTTAGCTTCAGTTGTTCAAATTCAGAATGTCTTGGACCTACTATATCAATAATGTTTAATCTTGTCCATATCCCCATATAACCATCAAACTTCAAATCCCCTGTTCTGTTAGTAATTTTAACTATCGAATTTCCATCTGCGGATTTCTTAATAAATCTATTTTCTGAAGGAGCCCTTCGATAAAGATATACGCCATTATAATCGGTTAATCTATCTGGATCAGCAGTAAATTTCACTAATTCTGTATAATCCCCTCTAAGTTCTAAAAATTGCCTTTCTGTTGAAATTATCTGTGCTGATTTTCCGGAATTTGCTGTTGAAGGTGCTGTTTTTGTTTGGTCCTGCATATTACCACCATCAAATCTCTATTTTATTAAATATTTATATGTTTCCTGCTAATAAATTCATGAAACGTGTGCGGAAAATACTTATAAATTTACCTTGATTATATTAGTTTATGGGAGAAAAAATTTCTTCTGGAACGGTGCATAGGATGCCAAACGACTTGAAAAAGGCACTACTGGCAGATAAGAAAGCATTGGAAAAATGGGAAGGCATTACACCGTTAGCAAGAAATGAGTGGATTTGCTGGACTACTTATGTAAAACAACAGCAAATCAGAGATGAGCATGTAGCAAGAGTTGTTTCTGAGCTAAAAGAAGGTATGAAAAGACCCTGCTGCTGGTATGGATGCCCACATAGAAAAGACAAGCCTCTAAGCCCTTCAGTTAAGTTTATACTAAGCAGAAAGAAAAATTAGAGCTTCTCCTCCTTATCATAAATTAAAATCTGTGGGCAGATTTATTAGCAAAGCTCTGAAAGAAACTCGCTAAAATTAATCAAACTTCAATGTTTCCCCAAGCTTTGGCGCATAGGCCTCATAGCCTTCAAGCTTGAGGCTTTCAGCCAATTCTATTGAGTTGTCCTTGTCCCCATGGACGCATATGACTTTGCCAGGAGAGCTTCTTTTCACGTATTCGTGCAAATCCTTCTTTCCTGCGTGTGCCGACATGTCATAGAATTCTGTTGGAGTGGGAATCTTTACGGGCTTTTCCTTGAGCGTTACAAACCCTTTTTCCAATAGGGTTCTTCCGTTGCTTCCTTCTACCTGATAACCGGTAAGGAATATCTTTGAATTGTTCTTCAATTTTGTTATATATTCAAGCACGGGCCCTCCTGTCAGCATGCCAGCCGTTGTCATTATTATCGAAGGTCCGTTAAGTGCATCAAATCTGTCCTCCTGGCTTTTTATGAGCGTTGTTTCGCTTACTGCTTTTTCAAGTGAAGCTGCGTTGTCAATGAAATTGCTGTTGCGCAATACGATGCTGGTTGCTGTTCTTGCCATTCCATCAAGATACGCATATTGCGTTAGGTTGTTCTTGTAGAGCAATGTAAGGAGCTCCTGGCTTCTTCCAACTGCAAACACGGGCAATAACACATTGCCCTTGTTGTCAAGTGTTTCCTTTATGCTTTCTACCAATTTTTTCATCGTTTCATTTCTATCTGGGTGCTCCCTTGTTGCATAGGTTGATTCCATAATTAGAATATCTCCTTTGACTATCTCTGCACCTTTATGGAGAAACTGGGGCTCAAGCTTGAAATCTCCAGTATATACTACTCTTTTGTTGTCCTTTGCATTCTTTCTTTCAATCAATGTTATCGCACTTCCGCATATGTGCCCTGCATCGTACATCTCTATGTTGAAATTGCCTAGCATTGCACCATTACCATATTCAAGACTTGTATACCTGTGCATGAAAGTTGCAATTTGCTTCTTGTGGTAGCGCTGCTGCTTGTGCTCCTTTTTCGCTATGTTCAACGCATCGTTGAGCAGCAATTCAGAAAGCTCCAGAGTTGGTTCTGTACCGAAAGATGGTATGAGCATCTCATTGTACAGCGTTGGGGCGAACCCGCAATGGTCCAGATGCGCATGGCTTAATACAAAGGCATCTGTTTTCGTTACCTCTGTAGGATATTCTATCCCATGGTTGAGCTTTATTCCATAGTCCAGCAGAAGAGTTGTATCATCCTTCAAAAGTATTGCAGAGCGGCCAACTTCCTGGGCTCCTCCGAAAAATTTAAGCATCATGCAAATGCACTAGTACTATTTTATTACTCATTAATATAAAGGAAAACTTTAATGGTTGCATATCAATCAAACCGGAAGAACTAACAAGCTAATAAATATATTTCCATCTTTATAGTAAGTATTACCGGTGCATTCATGTTAGAAACTATAAGTTTTGTCGACCTAGTGGCCCTTTCAAGGATAACCACAGAATCTACTGTGGAGAAATTCGGCGGATTGATCAACTCCTCATTTTTTGATGCCTCGAACATTCTCGGGACACTAAAGCAGAAAGGATTGGTGGATTTTGTAACAGCATTTCCCAATCAGAGCGCAATAACAGTTACAGAACAGGGAAAGGAAATATTGACTGAGGCTGCAGCAAAGGCGGCGCAGCCGTTCGATACATTAGACATGGCGATCCTTGTACAATTATCGAACAGAATGAGAAGCTTGCAGGAAATAACAAGCGGAGTAAATGTTACTCAAAAAGACCTTGCAATGCATTTGTACAGATTGTCGCAGCAGCAGTATCTTTCCTATGAATTAAGAAACGGAAACATGAACATTAATCTAACGGAAAAGGGATTCCTTGCAGTAAAAGACGGCCCCCAAGCCCCGACCACTCAAGCAGCTACTAACGTTTCTCTAACTGAAGGCCAGCAGCTGCAACAGCCTTCAATGGTTGATGCAGCGCAGCAGATGGATGGTACAACACCACAGCAGCCGCAAACCAAAGAGGATTTGATTGCCCTTGAAGCTAAGATAATAAATGCAAAAAAGACAAGAACATTCCTCATAATCGGCATAGTGGTTGTTGTAGTAATATTACTGGGATACTTGGCGTTTTTCATGCATCTGATTTGAACGAGTGAATGTATGGAGCTTACCGAATATATGAAAGCACATACCCTTCTTAAAAAATATGATATAAAAAGCATTGAAAGCAAATACGTTGAAAGCGCAAAGGAGGCAATTGTTTTCTCCAATCATAGGCCAATCGTTCTGAAAGTAATATCACAGAAGGCGCTTCACAAATCGAAGAACAAGCTAGTCGAACTGAATCTGAGCGAGCCAAAAGAAATAGAAAATGCATTCGATCAACTGCAAAAAAGGGCGCAGCAATTCAAGCCATACAAAATACTTGCTCAAAAAATGGTAAAAAATGGCATTGAAATAATAATAGGAGGCAAGACCGACCAGCAGTTCGGCAAGATGATTCTGATAGGGCTTGGGGGCATTTATGTTGAAACGTTCAAGGATTTCGCCCTCAGACTATGCCCTATAACAGAATACGATGCAGAATCCATGCTACAGCAATTAAAATCAAGACCTGTAATAGCGCCAAACGAGCAAACCTCAAAAAACATAAAAGAATTATTGCTCAAAGTATCGAAAATGTTTTACGACAACGAAATAAGTGAATTGGATCTCAATCCAGTAATAATACACGACAATACTTATGACGCAGTTGATCTAAGATTAATAAAATGATATAATGGCAAAATCAAAAAAGGAAAACAATACAAAAAAGAAAACTATTCTTATCAGCATATTTATAGTTTTATTGGTTTTAATTTTGATATATTTTATTATTAATTCGGAATATTTTATAGGACCAGTACCATATGGTCCTACTTCGTGTAGTGCCAAACAAAACTTTACCTGCAATAGTCCCACAGCGTATTCAACTACGTTCCATTTTATATTTAGTCAAAATACTGGAACAAATTGGACCAGTGCAAATATAATATATATAAACAGTTCAGCATACGCGTATACTAGTTTTACCAACAACTATACAGGATTCTTTACACCTCAAAACGTTACAACTATATCTGATGGAATTGTATCAGCTCAAGTAGTACCTCTAAATATTACTATCCCAATCCCGCAGAATATATTTCCCTCTCCCGGAGGCCCTATTTGCAAAGGATGTGAAAGTGGAATTTTATTTGCACAATACCAAACAAGTGGAAATAATCAATTTAAATATGCGCCAGTGGCAATAGTTTTTATTCATGAAAATGGTAATTAGATGGCACTAAAAAAAGCTACAAAGATAAAATATGCAAATCTTGTTAAGCTACTTGGCATAATCTGTTTAATAGCGTTTATAATCATTTTATTATATTCCATTTTGGATTGGGCTCCTCCTGGAGGAAACCCTAACGCAAATGAATGTGT
>Ga0187851_10000256_pt1 | contig 54638 bp, 47 predicted proteins | sample June2016WEW_6_10_FD_132997 | JGI IMG/M metagenome (GOLD analysis project Ga0187851, IMG submission 132997) | Peatland microbial communities from SPRUCE experiment site at the Marcell Experimental Forest, Minnesota, USA - June2016WEW_6_10 | ecosystem: Environmental > Terrestrial > Soil >... | reverse complement strand
TGCCTCTGGGTTTGATTCAGCTTTGGATACCATTTTAACCTCCTGCATTAGGGCTAAAAATATCCAAAACCATCTCTTATTTCACGCTGCTAATCTGTCCACTTTCAGCTGACGTCACACAGTGCAAAGCCTGCATTCATAAACAAGGCCGGGAAGCATCGATCTCCCCGGCCCGGTCCTTCCGTGTCCTGAATTTTGCAACTACCGCTTTCCGCCTGTCTGCGTGCGGATACGCACAGGCAGGCTTGCCTTTCCAAACCCCATTTTCTTCTCTTTTGCCGGTGAATATTCTTTTGCCGGCAGTTGCGGGGTAGTCTCCGGCTCCGGCTGCAAAATGCTTTTCAGCGCGTCGAAGCCGTTTTGTATTTGCCGGTCGATGTTATCCAGGCGTTTTTCGTGATGTTCAATCGTCTTTCTCAAGTCGGTATTGTCCGCAATAAGATTCCGTATTCGGACAAAGGCCCGCATGATCTGAATATTAACCTGAATGGCTCGTTCGGAGTTTAGAACGCTTGAAAGCATGGCAACGCCATATTCGGTAAAAGCATAGGGCAGATAGCGGCGACCGCCACGTCTGCTGTTTGAGATCACAATTTGTGATCTCAAACTTTCCGCCTCATCCGCCGTCAGTTGAAACATGAAATCATCGGGAAACCGCGTTCCATTTCTTTGTACCGCTTGATTCAGGGTTCGTGTTTCTACGCCATAAAGAGCCGACAGGTCGCGGTCGAGCATGACCTTTTTCCCGCGAATGACATGGATCTTGTTTTCAATCACTTCCTGAGCAACTATTTCCGCCATGATGATTCCTTTCCGATTGATTATAAATAGTTTTCGCCGTGTTTCATGGTCAAATTCATTCTAAAAACACCCGAAAATGAAGCTTGATACCTTTGCCGCCCCCCGGTCCTGTTCCTTCCTTCCCCGCTAAACGACCGCCTTAAAGCCCGGATTCCGGCCCGGTCCTTCCGGTTGTCCTCTGCCTTATCCGGCTTCTCAGCGCCCCGTAGAGAGTCAAGATTAAAAATTTGGTTGGCTTGTGCTTCGCTCTGATTAAAATTGTGGAAAATGCCGGGAGGTGTCGCTCCAAGTGTCGCTTTGGTGTCGCTTTTTATAGCGTTTCATAGCGTATTGAGGCGTATTAAAGCTTCCCAAGCGGTAAAAATACAAAAGCCCTGAACCCCTTTAAAATCAATGGTTCCAAGGCTTTTTAGGCTGGTACCCCCAGTCCGAATTGAACGGACGACCCCAGGTTTAGGAAACCTGTGCTCTATCCAACTGAGCTATGGGGGCTTTAAGGTTTGGCCGTCAGTAAAATACCACAAAACGCCAGGTAATTCAATGATTTCCCGGCATCTGACCATGCGGAGAGAATGCCTGACCGGGATCGAAGTTTTTTAAGGCAACAGGGAGTCCCGTGGTCATTTTTTGTTTACTTTATGAAGCATTTCCGCGCATCGTCAGAAGCGGATAAAAGGGCCTTTAAACGGCGGTTAATGGGTGTTAAAACGGGCTTTAAACATCCGTGATCCGATTACACCTGCTTTCGCGTAACTGGAAACGCGGCAGGCAAAGGCAAAGATAACTTCCTAGGTGAGCGATTTGATCTCAATTGGTCAGCGCCAGCTTTTTCTGGACGATAAACGAACCCGCCTTTAATTCAACGATGTAGTACCCCGCCGTTACTTTCGCATGGTTGAAATTGATCGTGTACGAGCCGGCGTTCTGCATGGCGTTCACCAGCTGCCTGACCTGTCTCCCCTGCATGTCGTAAAGAGCGAGGGACACGCTTGCCGAAGCGGGAAGATCATAGGTAATGGCGGAATTTGAAAACGAGATTCCTTTTGAATAAACGGCGTCTTTTTGCGAAAGCGCCGCGGTATAAGCGACCGTAAAGCTCCAGGCGCCCGACCAGCCGCTCACTCCGCCGGTATCCTTCGCATCGGCGCGCCAGTAATATGTCGTCGCATTGACGAGGCCGTTTATCGACGCAGACGTAACCGTCAACCCGCTCTGGGAGGTCACCGTGCTCCCGAAGTTTACATCCGTCGATACCTGAACCGCGTAGGCCGCGGCGTTGCTCGCGCTGTTCCAGCTCAAGGTCAGCGACGCCGCCTGCCCGGCCGCGCCGTTTAAAGGAGAGGAAAGAACCGGTGCGCCGGGGGCCGCGATGATCGTCGTGAAGCTCCAGGGGGCGGACCAGCCGCTCACCCCGCCGGTATCCTTCGCATCGGCGCGCCAGTAATACGTCGTCGCATTGGCGAGGCCGTTGATCGACGCCGACGTAACCGTCAACCCGCTCTGCGAGGCCACCGTGCTCCCGAAATTTACATCCGTCGACACCTGAACCGCGTAGGCCGCTGCGTTGACCGCGCTGTTCCAGTTCAAGGTCAGCGACGTCGCCTGCCCGGCCGCGCCGTTTGAAGGAGAGGAAAGAACCGGTGCGCCGGGGGCCACGATAATCGTCGTGAAACTCCAAGCGCTTGACCAGGCTCCGGCGCCATTGCCATTGGCGGCATTTACTTCCCAGTAATAGAGAGTATTGTTATTTAACAATGAAGGCGATTCCATGGATGCTACTCCGCCGGTAGCGCTCGATAAAACTGTATCGGTATAGGTAATCCATGCGGCGGAACGGGCGATGTTGGAAACGCGGACGCAGAACTGCGCGCCGTGAAAGAAATTGCCGCCGGGGAATGTTCCAATCAGGAACGGCGTACTATCCGTGACGATCGCGGGCGATCCAGAAGGGGGTGTGCCAGTAGCTTCGAGCGCGCCATTGTAGTAAATATTCACGGTGCCATTGGTCCCGGCGCTCAGCGTTGTCGTTACGTAAGTCGGGGAAACGGTTGAAATCGCGGTCGCGACCGTCACGGATGAGGTTGGCGAAAGCGATGTCCCGTTGAACATATTCAACATCACGCCACCCGATACAAACTCAAAGTCAAATCCATAGCGTTTTGAAGGAGCGGGATAAGTAAGCTGGCTCAAGAACTCCCCGGCAGAAGCGCCGGCATTCGGGAGCAACCAGGTTTCGATAGTCAGCGGGGTATTGGTGAGATTAAACGGCGGCGCGTTAAGGTCGCCGTCGGCCCCGCCGGTCTGCACGCCGGACATTCCGCAGCCGAGCTGCGAGTCGCTCACTACCGGCGAGCCCTGATATACCGAAAGATTTTTCCCATTGGCGGTTGCATCAAGAAGCGATAATGTTCCATTCTGGCTGAAGTGATAAACCGCGGCGAAATACTGGTCCCATACGTTTGCCTGCCAGGCCCGATTATGCTGGGTTTGCGCCGGTGCTCCAAAGAGACACCATATTTGCGTATGAGGCGTCAGATTCGGCACATTTACGAACCACAAGCCCGAAGCGGCCCCGCCCGTTACCGAAAACGATACGATCTGGTGATAGAGCAGATTTCCGTTGACATCCATAAAACGGATATCGCTGCCATCCGAATTGCAAACTTTCCCCATCTGCGTGTTGCCGGTTATGACTATCGGTACGGGATAGTTTGTCAAGTTTGACGGGGGAGACCGCAGTGAAAGGAGCGCTCCATTGCCGTATACCTGCCCATCCAGATTTACGGGCAACGGACTGAGAGCAGTTGACGACGAGGTCAATCCATTGATCGACCATGGGGCGCTTACGAATCCCGTACTGGTTGCTATCTGGTAATTGTACGATGTCGCTCCGGAAACGGTGCTCCATGAAAGCGTCGGATTGATTGCGATATCGGTCGTGGTATTCGACGGAGAAGCAAGCGTCGGCGCTGCCGGGACCTGGGCGCCTGCGCCGATAGCCCGAACAATAATGAAAATCGCCGATAAATATGCTCCTCTCGACCAGAAACGAGGCATGCTTCCTCCTTTGGATTGATCGTACACCTGATTTTTATTCGAACGCGGATACTCCGAGAACCGTCGTATGCCGTGGCGTTCGAAATCTCCTCCGGCTTTTAATTTATGCTGCGCAACTGACGGTGTCAAGTTTATTCTGCCACCGCGCCATGGACGGTTGGTAAGCGGGGTGACCCAAAAATAGAATCTGCTTCGCCCGAGGCAAAAGATTCCAACCGCGCCAGGAAGGAATATCGGGCGATACGCTCCGAATAACCGGTTGCCGGCAGGCGCATCCCGCGAACTGAGGTATTTTCCAAGCCATGATTCCTCCCTTCGACCATCCGTCCCTCCCCTTTCTCGCCCTCTACGCGGAGACTCATTTCCGTTTTTTCCGGTATTTTCCGAGCTATCTGTTCGCGCGCCGGCCCGAGATCATCTTCGACGCGCCCCGCCGCCTCGATCCCGGCCAGGACCTGCCGGTTGTTCTTATTGTCAACGATTGCCGCCGTTTCCCGGTGGAGCTTGCCGATTGCGCAATCGCCGTTTCGCGGCCGCGCTCGCCGACGAGGCGTTTCGACTTTGGGGACCTTCGCCGCTTCGAGATCGCGCACCCACTGCAAAAATCCCTGCGCGCGTTCGTGTTTCCCCTCCCCCGCAGCGCGCTTTCGACCGGAGCCATAAACATCACCTGCGCCGTTACCGCCGTTGCCGGGCGCAGGCGCGAAATAGTGGTCAACGACAATCTTCGCACGACGGCTAAAAAACCGTTCACCTGCTATGTCTCCGACGAACGGCTTCCTGGAAGCCGACTGTGCTCGTACGGCGACCTGCATATGCACTCCCATTACTCCCAGAGCCATGTGGAGTTCGGCCCGCCCCTTGCGATCATCGGGCGGATGGCGTCGGCAAGCGGCCTCTCCTTTGCCGCCATCACCGACCATTCGTACGACCTTGCCTGCCGCATGGACGATTACCTCGCGGCCGACCCGAACCATGAACGGTGGCAATCGTTTGTGGAGGAGCTCTCGGCGCTCAATCAATCGCCCCCGTTTTTGATTCCCGGCGAGGAAATTTCCTGCCTTAACGAAAAGAACAGGGTGGTGCACCTGTGCGGCATTAACCTGCGCGATTATCTGCCCGGAACGCTCGACGGCGCGCGCAGGGGCAGGCGCAAAGACCCTCAGCCCACGTTGACCGGGACGATTCGCGCCATTCACGACCAGGGAGGCGTGGCCTTTGCCGCCCATCCGGGAATCCGGCCCCGCTTCCTTCAGCGGCTCCTTTTATACCGGGGCGCATGGTCGAACAAGGACTTGGAGAATCGGCTCGATGCCATGCAGATTTTCAATAATGGATTCTCCCCATCGTTTCACCGGGGGAAAACGATGTGGCTCGCAATGCTCCGGCAGGGACGCCGCGTTCCGCTCATGGCAGGGAACGACGCCCATGGCGACTTCAATCGATTCAGGGCGCTTACCATCCCCTTTCTGGCGATTTCCGAAAATTATGGCCGGTACATGGGCTTCGGCAGGACTGGAATCTACGGCCCTCTGACATCGAAGGACGCGATCATTGCCGGCATAAAAAACGGAGCGACGTTTTTAACGACGGGACCTTATGCCGAAATCGGTTTCCTGAGCCGGCAACCCGCCCTTGCCGAACCGTGCATTCGCGCGATAAGCACCTCGGAATTCGGGCCCCTCAGGAGCATTACGGTCTATGGACTCCAGCGTGAAAGCGGACACGAGACGATAGTGTACTCCGGAAACTATGCAAATTCACGCTCAACCTGGGAGGCGGAATTCCCCATTCCGCTCCCTGCCGCGCCGCTCTCCTATTTGAGGGCCGAAGTGGCGTGCGCCGCCGATGGAGCAGGAGAATCAAAGGCGTATACCAGTCCGTTTTTTCTCGAATCGTAACGGGAAAACATTGTTGCGCGCTTCCCGGCGCGCCGCCGCCGGTCAATGACAACCGGGACTATGTCGAAAAGAGGGGAAAAATCATGGCAGGGCCGTCCGCAAAAAAACTATTTTCGCTTCAAAGATGCTATTCAGCCCTCCCCTCCGTTGTTTGCCGCTCGTGGTTGCTCTCTCCGGGACCGTCCTGAAACTCTGCGCCTCCCCTTTCGACCTGCTGCCCGCCCAGCCCCCCTTTTTCAGCGCGTCATCGCTTGATTTCAGGTATTACCTGTTTACCGGAACGGGAAATGATCGCGTAGTAAACCACGGCAATTTCGGCCTCGAATTTCCCATGGTCGGCTACGAGCCGTGGAACCTCGACGCCGGCATTGCCGCCGCGGCGCACCTGGTCATGTATCCGGATCATTTCAAGTGGCCGGTGGATAATTTTTACGCTACACTGGCGGCCTATATCGACGCCGTCCTGTCGCCGCTGATTTCATTTCGTTTCTACCCGGTGTACCATGTCTCCGGCCATCTGGCCGACGGTTCGATGAATGATACCGCCCTCGAAAATCCGGAAGCGGTCTCGGCAGAAATGGCTAAACTGGAAACCGACGTGCAGCCGCTTCGCGGGCTCTCCCTGTCACTCGGGTATGGGCGCTATTATCATGTATGCGCCCAGAAATACCTGACCGACCACGCGGCCGGCGGCATCCTGCTGCAGCCCCTGCAAAGCGGCATCGTACGGCCTTACGTTCTCATGACCGGCGAGCTGGTGCACATACTGCAATGGTATCCGGGTTTCGACATGGAACTCGGCGCCACGTTCGCAAACATTCGGAACCGCGCCATCGGCGTCAGCCTGCGTTACTTTAACATCATGGATCCGGGCTATTATTTCATGAACCGGGAGAAAAGTCTCGGCGTGCAGTTTGATTTCCTTCTGTAATTCAATACAGATCGTATTGATACAGCCGGCACTCCAGCGACCCGCTCATGAAGTTGATCCGCCGTTTCGACTTGAGCCCCACCTGGCCGGCAAGCTTCGTGGAACCGGTGAACAGGTAGCCGCCGTAGCCCCGGCACCTCCTCTTGAAAAAGTACCCGATCTTCCGGTAGGTGTCGATCAGCGACGCCTCTTCACCGAGGCGCACCCCGTATTCGGGGTTTACCACCACGATGCCGCCCCCTTCGGGCGCCGGCGTTTCCGCGATATCGCAGACCGAGAAGTCGATCTGGCGGGCGACACCAGCGGTATCGGCGTTTCGCCTGGCCGCGTCGATTGCCGCCGGATCGATGTCCGTGGCGATTATTTTCCCGCTCATCGCGGTTATCGGGACCGCCTCGGCTCGAATCCGTTCCCACGCCTTTTTATCGTAAAGCAATGTACGCATGAAACCGAAGGATGGCCGGACCAGGCCCGGCGGGCGTTTGAGTGCGATGAGCGCCGCCTCGATGGCAAGCGTGCCGCTGCCGCACATGGGATTGACGAAATTCCCGTTCCCGTCCCAGCCCGCGGTCATGATCACGCCCGCGGCCAGGGTCTCCTGCATGGGAGCGCCGAGGGGAATTTTACGGTACCCGCGCTTCGAAAGCGGCTCGCCCGAAGTATCGAGGTAGATATCGCACCGGTCGCCGCGCCAGTAAACGTTCACTACCGCGCCCGTCTGTTCGGGTCCGGCGTCGGGTCTTTGCCCTTTGCGTTCCTTGATCCGGTCCACGATCGCGTCCTTACAGCGAAGGTTTGCGTAACGGTTGTCCCGGATCGTCTCATTGGCGATATGCGACGATACGCTCACATAGCCGTCCGCCGGGATCATGGTTTCCCAGGGAATCGTAAAAACCTCCCGGTACAGGTCGTCGGCATTCCCGCACACGGCGCTCTTGATGAGGAACAGCACCCGGTGGCCCGTCCGGCAGCGCAGATTGAGCCGCATCGCGTCGGCAAAATCGCCTTCGGTCTTGACGCCCGAACCGCCGGCCCAGAGTATGGGCAGGCCCAGGCCGGCCACCTCGTTGCGCAAAGTATTTTCTAAACCTCGCGCCGTCGTTATCATAATCATCGTTTTCACAGGGTTCAAAATTATATTGTCCGACATGAAGATCAGCGGCTTTTCTTTCACCCGGAACGCCGACTCCCTCTACTACCCGGTCGTGGCGTCGATCCGATCGATCCTGCCTGTCTGCGACGAATTCATCATTGCCGTTGGCCAGGGATCAAAGGGCGACCGCACCCGCGAGCTGATCGAGTCGATCGGCGACCCGAAAATCAGGATCATCGACACCGCGTGGGGCGATTTCGACCCAGCCGACCGTCATATTTTCAGCCGTCAGACCGATATCGCCCTGGCCGCATGCACGGGCGACTGGTGCTTCTACTTGCAGGCGGACGAAGCGGTCCACGAACGGTACCTTGACACAATACAAAAGCGATGCGAGGCGCTCCTCGACGACGCCGAGGTGGAGGGCCTCCTCTTCTCCTACAAGCACTTCTGGGGCGATTACGACCACTATCACGTCAGCCACCGATGGTATCCCGAGGAGATCCGGATCGTCCGGAACCGGATCGGGGTCCGCTCCTGGGTCGATGCGCAATCATTCCGGATCGAGGGGCGCAAGCTTCGCGTGGCGCGCGTCGATGCCGAGGTGTTCCACTACGGCTGGGTGCGGCCTCCTTCACTGATGCAAAACAAGAACCGGGCCATGGAGAGCGTGTACCGCGATGGGGCGGAGGTGGAGCGGATATTTTCGGCGCGTCCCCCGGCGTACGATTACGGTCCGCTCAACCGACTCGCCCGCTTTCGCGGCGCCCATCCCGCGGTGATGCGCGACTGGATTGCGGCAATGGACTGGAAGGATCAGCTCGACTATACGGGAGCGTCCAAGGCGAGATTTCCCCACGACTGGTTCAAATACCGATTGCTTACCTTTATAGAACAGAAATTTTTAGGGGGAAGGCAGATCGGGGGATTTAAAAACTACACGTTGGTGAAGAAGTAAAGTCGTATCCCCGGTATTGACATAGAGGATATCGCGATAATAATCTTCCGTGTTTCTGTTAAGCAGGCAGTCCTTGCGATGAAGGGGATCAAAATTTGAGCCCCTCCCCGCCACATGAAGAATACAAAGAGATCCCGTCTCTCGCTTCTACGCATATACGCATCTACCGGTGACGCGACGGCAAAGCCGGAAAACCTGAAATTCGCGCTACGGCCACGGATGCTTCGGATACTTCCTTTGCAATTCCCGCTTGATTCCGGGGTAGGTGTTTTTCCAGAACGATCCCAGATCGGGCGTCTTCTGCACGGTACGGTAGTTCGGGGCGAGAATGTCGAAGACGCCGTTCACGCGGCCGTCCGCAACGGTAAAGCGGTCGGGATGGCCGATGAGGTCGCCGAGCTTGGCCGATAATTCGGGCGGCGCGTCCGCGAGGTAGGTAACACGGCCCCTTTTCCCCGACGGAAGGATGATCTGTTCCGGCGCTTTCCTCTCGATAAAGTGCGTCAGGGCCGGGCCGAGGTAGCATTTAAGCGCGCTCATAACCGAGCTTTTGCGCACCTCTGCAAGCGAATACTTCCCTTCGCACAGCTCGTGATAGACGAGCCGCCAATCCTCTTCGGTAAATCGCGGTATTTTTTTATCGGGAAATGCCGCCGCGACCAGCCGGGCGCGAAGCGCGAACTGCTCCGCTTTCGCCTCCTTTCGCCACTCCCCGGAGACTTCGACGCGCTCCGCGAGAACGTCGGCGGCCTTTGCACGGTAGTCGGCGCGGTTGCCGACTTCGCGGCGGCGCACGGGTATGCCGCGAAACCAGGTGATCTCCTCAATTTTCACCGCCTGCCTGGCCTCATCCCAGACGCACTCAACCGATTGACCGAGCTCGCCGTCGAACTCATCCGCGATCCACGACGGTTCAAGCGGCAGGTAGAGCGGAATGACCGCCTTCTTCACGGTTTCCCGTCCGGCCTGTTCATGGACGCTCAAAGCAAGAATAAGTTCCGGAAGAATCGGCGCTCCGGCGGATTTCGCGGGAACAAGGCGGGCCGTTCGTCGGTCGGCAAGCTCATAGACCATGCCTTGCCCCATGCGCACGCCGAGGCGGTGGCTGAAAACGCGCAACCAGGGCAGGGTCGCTTCCCTGCGCAGCACCCGGGCTTCGAGCGGGGCTTCCGCAGAACCGGCCTTTTGCTTTCCGAGAAGCCGCTCGATCTGGTCGCAGGCGTCGCGCACCTCCGCGCCATGGCGCGGCGACGGGCCGGCGGAAAAATCCAATGCCTCGTCGAAGAGGTCCCGGCTTTCGGTCAATCTCGATTCGCCGGACTGCCACAGCGCGGCCATGGCGATGTTGATCCGGCGCACCGGGAGCGAGCGACTCTTGAGCAGGACCGCGGCAACGGCCGGCGCAAGCGGCAGACGGCTCATCGCAACGCCGAACTTCGTCAGCGGATAGAGCGGGACGTCCCGCGCATCACTTTCCAGAGGTCTCATATCGGAACTCGCGATCGCCTCGCACCGCACTAGCTCCGCAGCCGCCTTTTCCCACCGCTTTACCGGAGGCGGCGTAAGAAAGCGGATGGAGGGCCTTTCCCGGGCGTTATCCGCGCCGGACGCCCCGTTGACCACTCTATGTAGGTTGCAGAGAGCGAGCATGCTCCCGGCAAGGTCGAGCCTCTGCACCTCGGGCCCGATGGCGGGCGACATGGCCGTTTCATCGGCGCGGCTCCAGAGCCGGACGCAGATCCCCGGCCCCAGCCTGCCCGCCCTGCCCGCGCGCTGCACGGCGTTCTGCACGCTGATACGACCAAGGTAGAGGGTGTTACGCTCCCGCCCGGCGTCGTATCCCGCCACTCTTGCCAGGCCGGAATCGATCACCGCGGTCACGCCGGGAATGGTAAGCGAGGTTTCGGCGACGTTGGTCGAGAGGATGATGCACGGCTCCAGGGCCGGACGTTGCAGCGCCTCCTGCTGCAAGGCAAGCGGCATCCTGCCGTGGAGACTCAGCACCCGGAAGCCCCGCCGTTTGCAAAGGCCATGAATGTGGTCGGCGGCGCGTTCTATTTCGCGGCTTCCGGGAAGAAACACGAGCGCCGATCCCTCAACGCCTCCAGCCATTATTTCCTCAAGAGCGCGAAGGACCTGCGCGTCGAGCGGTTCGGCGGGCTTCGGCGGCTGGTAGCGCACGTCAACCGAAAAAAGGCGGTCCGGCGCCGTTATTATAGAGCATTCGTCAAGATATGCCCGCAGTTCCCCGGTTGCGAGGGTTGCCGAGAGGACTATGATTTTCAGGTCGGGGCGCACCGTGGCGACAAGGCGGCGCGTCCAAGCGAGGGCGGCGTCGGCATCAAGCGAGCGTTCGTGGAATTCGTCAAAGACGATGATCGCGGCGTCGGACGCCATCGGATCGCTGCCGAGCATCTGCAGAAACGTGCCGTAGGTCAGGAATAGAATGCCGGTGTCGGGCGAGGCCTTGCGCTCGAACCGTACCTGATACCCCGCCTTTTCACCGCAGGCGACGCCGAGCTCCTCGCTCACGCGATAGGCAAGGGCGCGCGCCGCGATGCGGCGCGGTTCGAGAACGAGAAGCTTTTTGCGGGGGGTCGACCGGTCCGCGAAGAATTGCGGGATCTGCGTCGACTTGCCGGTCCCGGGAGGAGCGGTGACGATGAGGCTTTTGCCGGAGGCAAGGGCGGAGAGAATTTGGGAGCGATAATTGATGATAGGGAGCATTGCACTTTACTCTATACCACAGAGGGGAACGAAAACTTCAACGATAAAATAGATTATTCTGGTATTCAAGTATTACCGGCCTCTTTGGCGGAAAGCGCCGCAACGCAACTCTTCTACTTTACTCAAATTGGAAAGTGATATATTTTCAATGAAACGGCTCTGCCTTACCGAAGCCATGTCTATATTCCTTTTACAGGAGGGGTGCTATGATGAAACTGGTCAATGTTCACGCGAAGGCGAAACTTCTCGGCATCTCCGACCCGGCCGAGAATCGTGACGACCTGATCCGTCAGATTCAGAAGTATGAAGGGTACACGCCCTGTTTCAAGTCCAAAGAAATCTGCGCCGAAAGGGAATGCTCGTGGCGGGATGAGTGCTTGAAGAAGTAAATGTAACAAGATTAATTCAATGGTAAGTATCCCCGCATGGCCGACGAAATTAAGAGAGCGCCCGGTAATGGCGCTCTCCTCTGCTCATCCGTGTCGAAATATCGGATTATTTTTCAATCATCTTCCATTAAACCGCCATTGATGCCACTGGCATTAATCAGGTAGTTAGCCACAATTCTTAAATCACGAAGATGGCGCTAAGAAAAATGCAGAAAGGACTTAAGATGTCAGAAAAGCATGTAGCAGTCAAATGCACTTTGAACTGCGCCAATGATTGATCGGCGGCAATAATAAACATTAAATAATGAAATGACGCACAAGAAATAGAATAATATAAATCATTTTTATGAGATCGAATTCAAAGAGGTAATTGTTCTAAAATACTTATAACCCTTTATAAAGCAGGTTTTGAAGATGAAAACCTATGTTGCAGACAGGATGCAAGTTATTAATGGCATTTTTCGCAAGAATAACAACTGGAATGGTTATATTTTCCGTGGTCAAGAGCTTAAAGAATGGGGACTTGTTCCTTCCTTATTTAGGCATAAGCCTAATTCTAGATTGGATTATTCAGATTTAATTGATCATCATTTTGATAGATTCATAATTGCGTCTAGAGGTCATAAAGAAGTTACAGAATTAAAAGATGATGATTCAAGACCATTTGACTTATGGGCTATTGGGCAACATAATGAGCTATTAACACCACTTTTAGATTGGACTGCATCGCCATATATTGCACTTTTTTTTGCGTTCTGTGAGAAAAGAAAAATAATAATATCAAAACCTCCTAGCAATCTTTCTGAAATAAACAAAAAACTTGATCAACCAAGAACCGTTTTTTGTTTAAATGCGAAAATAATAAACCGCAAATATTATGAGGCAATATCGAAGACTTTTAAAAGAATAGACATTAAAACCTATAGATCTTACTTAGAGATTAAATTTGATAACACAGTACCACCTACCGATCTGCAAATAGGCAAAATGCTATTTGACGATAATGGAATTAATGTAGATCCCACTAAAGCTTATGATGATCTTGAAAGTTTGTGGAATGATATTTTGGATGATGTTCATGAAAAATGGATACGGATATTTGTTTCTAGATCGGGTGGAAACAAACGAATGATTGCTCAAAGAGGAGTATTTACATTTCTTGCTGATCCAACGGATTTAATCGATTTCATTTATAATAATTATGGCGATAGTGAAGAAGTATTATCAAGAATTGACATTGGAAATACTTCAAGAGACCAAATATTAACAGAGCTATCCAACATGAACATTACTCATATGTCCCTTTTTCCGGATATACAAGGAGCAGGGTTGTATGCAAATTATAAGTATTTGTTGAATTCAAAACTAAACGCACTGGATACTCACAGCTGGATATGATGGTGCGCTATAATAGAAACAAAAATCGCCGCCGAAGAAGCCAAGAGGTATATGGAAGAGTGCGAATTTAAAGTATGCAATAGCCGAGTTACGTTCGCCTTCTTCAGTCACTGTATCATCTCGCAAAGCTCTGTCACGTTTCCTACCGCTGGCTACGCCGTAACACCGCACACGTTAGCATCAATAAATTTGAACGCATGAAATGATCGTCGTCGGGAATGGCAAAAATTTTCGCAGATTATTATTTGCTTTATTTTCACTTTAAGAATACGGCATTCTTCTATCTATCTTCTTAAAATCTCCTCCGGACTCTCCCCTCTTTTCAATTTCCTGAGTTTTTTGATTCTTTCCACCACTGCCGCGAGACTATTATTATCCCTTCTGTAGAGATCCTCGAAGAGAGAGTCCTCGCCGAAATAGTTCATCCTGACCGCCAGGTAGGCGTTATTGATATTCGCCTTATCGATCCCCTTGAACCGGTCGCTCTTGAAATAATCGGCGTAGTGGTCGGTCAGCTCCCTCTTGAAGGAAGCGATGATTGCCGTTTTCCTCGCGAGCTTTTCATCGCGGGAAATATCCGATTCGTACATACCGTTGAGTGTGTCGTACAACTCGCGCAGTTTTTGGTCCCACACGGCGTCGTCCGCCTTTTCGAGAAGCGCCTCCCGGTAGGCCGCCGAGGTGTCCCCATAGGCGCACTTCAGAAACCAGAGCGCCCCGTTGTCGCCCACGAACTCCGCCATCTCTTCGTTGAGCGCAGTCCGGTTCTTCAGGTAAACGGTCGCATGGGTCTCTTCGTGAATGATGAGCGAGGCCAGTTCATACGGAGTAAATTCTTCCATGAAGGAGTACACGGGATCGGAGAAAAATCCGAGCGTGGAAAACGCGTCGACCGGGCTCAGGGTGACGTCGTAGCCCTTGCGGCGCAGGCGCGCGACCTCGCGGAGCGCGTCTTTGCGACTGAAAAATCCCTTGTACGGGAACCCGCCGAAAAACGGGAAATGCCAGACGTAGGGGGCGAAATGGTCGGGCGCCGAAGCCGCCACCACGTCAACGAGATACCCCTTGTTGATTTTCACCCAGGTCGAATAATTCCTGTTCCGGGCAAGCCCGATGGAATCGAACGCGAACTCCCGTATCGCAAGCGTGCGGACGAGGAATTGCCGTTGCCGGGCGTCGATCGACGTATCCGCGAGCGTTTTCCGGATGCTCCGGGCGCCGAACGAATACTTTGCCACATAGTACCCCTGCTTTGCAAGGTAGCAATTAGAAAGGAGGGCGCAACAGACAATGATGATAACCCTGAACAACCGGTTGCCCGCCATGCGGAGGCTCCTTGGGCGCAAGCGACGGAGAGATCAGGAGGTTTTGTAAAGGCCGCTTTCCGACCGCACCAGTTCCATGGCCCGGATGAGCTTGAAATCCGCCCCGTAAATCGCGACGGAGACGCCGCGATCCTGGACCGTCAGCAGGCCGAAGCTCGGCGGCATGTTCTTGTCGAGTGGGCCTTTGAGATGGCCGGGGTTGATGTACAGCCTGCCGTCGATGATCTTGATCTCCGCGCGATGGGTGTGGCCGCTGACGAGGATATCGCTCCGGCGGATATCCTCCCTGGTCGCATCCTTCTCATGGCTGTGCACGATCAAAACGGTAAGGCCGAGGACCATTTCGAAGCGCTTTGCGGGCAGGGAACCGTCCTTATACCGGTCATCGTAAAGACCGGGAACCTGCACGACTTCCACGTAGCGGTCGCCGAGGAACTTGACATCATCGTAATCGTCGCCAAGATGATAGAGTATCGCGATTTTCTGACGCTGGATGAGCCAGTCGGCGGCGCTTTCGAAAAGCTCCATATTTCCATGCGTATCACTGATTATCCCGATTTTCATCGCGTTCACCTCTCCCCCTGATGCGGCCATTGACTTTTAGAATCGGAACGTATGGCCCCGCCCCTGCCTTTTGGCTACAGTCTACCGCGAAGTTCTTCGTACAAATCGAGATAGCGATAGATCAGCTCCTTGACCTTTTCCCCGGTATAGCCGAACTTTTCGTCGAGCACCTTGTAAGGGGCGGACGCGCCGAACCTGTCCAGCCCGGCGACATGGCCCAGGGGGCCGACGACCTCGCGCAGCGTCACCGACAGGCCGGAGGTGAGGCCGAATACCGGGGTGCGCGGCGGAATAACCGATTCGCGATAGGCAAGGGGCTGTTCGAGGAAAAGCGCTATCGAGGGAACCGAGACGATGCGCGCCTTGATCCCGCGCTCGGCAACGATGAGCCTCGCGGCATCGACAAGCGTCGACACTTCCGAGCCGTTGGCCACAAGGACGACGCCGGGTTTGCCGTCGCAATCGACGGCGATATAGCCGCCCAGATCCGCTTGCCGCGCGAGTTCGTAGCGCGAAGCGCCATTCCAACCCGGAACCTCGGCGATGTTCTGGCGCGACAGCAGCAGCGCGCAGGGCCCCTGAGCGCACGAGAGCGCTATTGTCCATGCCGCAACCGTTTCGGCGGAGTCGGCCGGCCGCACGACGAGCATGCTGCGTGCGCCCTCCGGCCTCTTCAGGTGTTCGAGGAGACGGATCTGCGCCTCCTGCTCGACCGGCTGATGGGTCGGGCCGTCCTCGCCGACCCGGAATGAGTCGTGCGAAAAGACATATTTGACCGCAAGGCCCATGAGCGCCGCAAGCCGGATGGCGGGCTTCATGTAATCCGAAAATGCAAAGAAGGTGGCGCAGACCGGAATGACGCCGCCATGCAGGGCAATGCCGTTCATGACCGCGGCCATGGTGAGTTCCGATACGCCAATCTGCAAAAACGCTCCGCCGAAGTCGCCTTTTTTCAGGGTGCGCGTGCCCTTGAGGAACCCGTCGGTTTTATCGCTGTTCGACAGGTCGGCCGACGCGACGATCATGTTGCCAATCTTTTTGGCGAATTCGGCCAAAACCACGGCGGAGGCGGCGCGTGTTGCGCCGCCCGGCTTGACCGGGATCGAGGCCCAGTCCATTTCCGGGGTCGCACCCGCAATATACTTCGCCAACTGCGCGGAGGCCGCCGGGTTCGCCTTTTGCCACTCCGCGGCGCGATTCCGGGCTTCCCTGCTCTGGGCCGCTTTTTGCGCGTTTACCGTACGGTAATACTCCGCAACCTCCGGAAAAACGGCAAACGGATTCGAAGGGTCGCCGCCCAGGTTTACAACGCTCTTCTCGAATGAGGCGCCCGCCTCGGAAAGCGGCATTCCGTGCATCGATACTTTTCGTTCAAAAACATCGCCGCCCGGCGACAGCGCGCCCTTCCCCATGATCGTTTTGCCGATAATGATGGTGGGACGTCCGGTCTCCGCATTGGCCTTTGCCAAAGCATCCCTGATCTGGCCCTGGTCGTTGCCGTCGATCTCGATGACCCGCCACCCCCACGCCTGGTACTTCTGGCCGGTGTTCTCGTTTGTCACCTCCGAGGTCATGGTCGACAGCTGCACGTCGTTCGAATCGTAGAAGAGGATGAAGTTGTGGAGACCGAGGTGCCCTGCAAGCCGGCCGACGCCCTGCGAGATTTCCTCCTGCACGCCGCCGTCCGAAATGTAGGCATAGGTTTTATGCGCCATCCATTCGCCGAACCGCGCCGCAAGAAACCGTTCCGCAATGGCGGCGCCCAGCGCCATGGCATGCCCCTGGCCGAGCGGCCCCGAGGTATTCTCGATGGCACGAACCACATCGCGCTCGGGATGGCCCGGCGTGGCGCTTCCCCACTGCCGGAAATTTTTGAGGTCGTCAAGCGACACGTGCCCGGTAAGGGCAAGCTGGGCATAGAGCATGGCGGACATGTGGCCGGGATCGAGGAAAAATCGGTCGCGATTGAACCACGCCCCATCCGCCGGATCGTAACGCAGAAATTCGGTAAAAAGAATATTGATGAAATCCGCGCCTCCCATGGCCCCTCCGGGATGGCCACATTTAGCCTTTTCCACCATCGCCACGGCAAGAACGCGGATGTTATTCGCCGCCCTGTTCACTATTTTTGGATCGATTGCCATACCTCTCCATTTTACGCATGAAAGTATTGTCGCCGGCGGAGAATCGCTCCGATCGAACTTCAAAAAATACATGTTTCGCTCATTTTGCGGTGGAAAATGTTGTCATTGCGGCCGTAACCGGGAGCATGGACAGCTTCTGGCAAGCGCCGTACATGAAGTATCTTTTTCAAAGCGGAAGGTCGGGCAATCGCTGCGGCGCATGCAGAGGAAGACGTTGCAGAGGAAAGTCCGGGCACCACAGGACAGGATACCTTGCGATGAGTAAGGGGCCCGAAAGGGTACAGAGGTGCAACAGAAAAGAGACCGCTCTTGGCGTCGGTTTTGCGCCCGCGCCCGGGGTGAGGAGTGAAAGGGTGGTGTAAGAGACCACCGCATTTCCGGTAACGGCAAATGGCAGGTAAACCTTATCCGGTGCAAGATCAAGCATGAGGGGGTTCACTGCTGCACAGCAGCGGTGAGGAGGCGGTCCGTCTCTCACCCTCGGGTAGATCGCTCAATGCCCGTCCGTAACAAGGGAGGGCCAGACAAATGATTGCCCCGTCCGCGTATGCGGATATGACAGAACCCGGCTTACAGACCTTCCGCCTTTTTTCAAGACTCTCCGTCCCACTGGAGGGCTGGTCATGTAAAAGTCTTCCGGGGTAGGACGACGCTGCATAATTAATTTCCGGAGAAATCCCGATCATCGTCCAGAAACATGCGAGACTCATTGTTGTTTTAATCTGGATTTTCGCCGCTTTCGGCGCTCTCGCGGCCGAACCGGTCGATTCCTTCGCCCCGCTTCCGGCCAAGACTCCCAACCGCATCGCCCATATTTTCATCGACGGCAATAAAATTACCAGGGCGTATGTCATAATGGCCTACTGCGATTTTGATACCGGAATGGCCTACGACTCCCTCGCCATCCGGCGCGCCGAATGCCTCCTGCGGGCGACGCGCCTCTTCCTCAACGTCAATCTGCTGTCGCTTCGGGAAAGCGACGGGTACGATATTTACATCGTGGTGACCGAATATCCCCTCTATCTGACCTTCCCGCCGGTACTTGGCCTCAACCGTTATTTCTGGCTGCATGGCGACGAGGGCAGCTGGTACTGCCCCCAAGCCGGAATGGAACTGACCAATTTCGGCGGCAGAGAGGAAGACCTCGGCGTAACGGCACAGGTCGGCGTGTGGCAGGACTATTCCGCCTACTGGACCAAACCGCTCTTCCCCTCGAAATACTACATCGGGATCGGCGCCGCTTATTGGCTTTCGCCGGACCCGACGTATAACTGGGACCTCCATGAGGCGACCGGCGGCCTGACCGTCGGGCGCCGGTTTTTTGAAAGTTCAAAAGGGTATTGCAGCCTTTCGCCGGACTACCGCACCGTCACCGATTCCGCCGGCGAAGACTCGGTGCGCCAGCACCAGGTCTATGCCGCGCTCGGGTGGATCTCAGACCTCCGCTCCTCGGCATTCGATCCTTCGAGCGGGATCTGGTTCCAGCTCGAAGCCCGCTCGAATTACCTCTATCGTGATGCCGGCGTTCCACCCTATGTGCAATTTACTTCGGATATCAAGTGGTATATCCCGTTTTTATTCCGGGACGCCAAGTTCGCGTTCCATCTCTACACGCTGGTGCGAACCAGCGACGCGAGCTACTTCGACCGCGTGCTCATCGGCGGCATCAACTCGGTTCGCGGCTATACGACCGAATATATCGGATTGGACATGAGCGCAAACGACGCCTGCACCTTCTCCTGCGAATACCGCTTTCCGCTCTATCATTTCCCGCCGATTTCCGATTTGATGCCGGAAAATTATGCAAAGATGCTGGGGAGGTTCAGCGAGTGGGCGCCCCGCCTCGACGGCGCACTCATCGGGGATTGGGGCAGGGTTTCCACAACGCCGGAAGCGCTGATCGGCCCGGGAAGCACGGCGAACCAGACCGGGAGCGGCATCGGTTTCGGTCTGCGATTGACTGAACCGACGCTGAAACTTACCGCCTGCTCGGATTTCATCTGGAGCGAAAGCCTATCGCCGGGCACCGTCAACTACGGGTCTCGATTGCTCTGGTATCTGTATTCAGGGATTAATTTTTAAAGGTCACTTATGCGGCAGTCTCCGTATTTTCCGTGCCTTCCCCTTCAATCTGCTCGTCGCTGAACTCTTTTTCCGAGTAGTAGGTCTTTATCAAGCGATTAATTCCAACCATCTCCAGAGCCCGCCGGACCTGATTCTCTTCGGCAACGATGAATATAGAACCATTATGATCTCGCGTATCGCACAGACAGTGGATAAAGAGGCGTATGCCTCCGCTGTCGAGAAACGTGGTTTTCTGGAGGTTGAAAACAAAATGGTGGTGGCCCTTTCGAATCAGCCCGGAAATTTCATTGTTGAGGATTTTGGTGCTTTCGGAGCCGTCGATATTGCCGATGATATGAATTACCTTAAAGTCCCTCAAATCCTTTATTTCGTACTTCATACGGCGCTCCCCCGGTATGCCGACGGCGGGACGCCAGGCCCCATTCGCGGTTTTGATTCGCACCCCGATTCTCTCGCGAAAACAAGGTGAATATTTCCCATATTTTTTCCGAAAAGGGCCTGCTGCATCGTTCACCTCTGCCGCTTCCACGGCGGCTATCGCGTCGACTTTGTTATCAATCTTCTGAAGGGAGGCCCCCGGAACCGACTTCTACGGTTTGCTCCGTCTGTTTTCTTTCAGGGCAACTGCGCCCCCTTCCGATACTGTACCGGGATAAAATACACGGCGATGCTCTCTTATGGCAAACCGGTCGATTGCGCTCACGGCCCAACTCTTTTCAGCCGGGCGCCGAACATTCCGTCGATCCCATGCGAGAAAGGCGTAATGGAAAGGAACTTCTGCGCACTAATGAAATTTTGCGGTATGGATTCCGGGCATCCGATGTGCCTGAAATCGGGATGTTTTTTAAGAAACGACTCGATCTGCGCCTCATTCTCTTCCGGCTCAAGAGAACAGGTGGAGTAGATGATCGTGCCGCCGGAACCGACAAGAGTCGCCGCAGAATCGAGAATCTCCGACTGCAGGCTGCTCATGGACGAGATATCGGCAGGCGTCCGGATCAAACGGGCATCGGGATGGCGATGCAGAATACCGGTCGAAGAGCACGGCGCGTCCACCAGAACCTTATCGAAAATCCCGGCAAAGGGCGGATATCGGCCGTCGGCGACCACGTGGTAACTGTTCATGAGATGCATGCGGTCGCAGGTATCGACGCAAAGCCGGATTCTTGACAATCGGTCGTCGCAGGCGCAAATCGAACCGGTTTCGCCGACCAGTTCCGACATCAGTGCGGTTTTCCCGCCGGGCGACGAGCAGAGATCGAGTATTTTTTCTCCTTTTTGCGCATCGGCCAGCGCGACCACCCACCCGGAGGATGGCGCCTGCACATTACAAAATCCGCGGCCGATGGCGTCGACCATATCTGGGGAAACATTCTTCTTAAGCCGGTAATACAAGTTAAGGAAGCCGGTTGAAGGATCGCACAGGGAGTGCACCTCGGCTTCGAACTGCTGCTTCGAAAGCCCCCTGAGTTTTCTGCGGAGGTAAATCTCGGGTCTTTCATTGTTGAATGCCAGGAGTTTTCTCGTATTGCCGAGTCCGAAGTTTGTCAGCCAGCGCTCGACCATCCATCGGGGATGGGAGTATTCGATCGAAAGCCGCTCAGCGGGATCCTTGATCTCTTCGGGAAGGCTTACGGCATAGCGATCGGCGATAACGCGCCGCAGCACTGCATTGACGACGCCGGCCAGCGCCCGAGTGTCCGGCAGATTCTTGGCAAGCTGCACGGATTCGAATACCGCGGCGTGGTGGGGAACGCGATCGAGAAACAGGAGCTGGTAGAGCCCCAGCTGAAGCACGCGACGCAGGGATTCATTACTTTTCAAACGGTCATTCGACAGAAGGCGGTCGATCAGGTAATCGAGCCTGATCCGCCATCGGAGAATGCCATAGACGATTTCGAACACAAACCGTTTATCGCGTCGATCCAGATGAGCGGTGTCAAGCGCCGCGTCAACGATTCCCTCAAGATTGGAGGCTCGGCCATCGAAAGTCTTGAGAATCAGCACTACCAAAAGGCGGGCATTCACCTGAGGGCTGTTCCTTCCTGCATGCGGGTTCCCAGCAGGAAATCATGAACGCTCATGCGCCTGCGGTTCGCCGGTTTCACTTCAAGAACGCGCAGGCGTCCCTGCAAGCATTGAACGTCAAAATAACTATCTCCTACGGCAACGACGGTTCCCGGCGTTGCCACGACGGTCTTGCCAGGCATCGGTTGGGCCGCCTCGATGCCGAGTCTTTTCCCTTTGAAAACAGCAAAGGTTCCGGGAAAGGGCTTAAATGCCCTGATTTTATTATAAATAGCCTGCGATGGGAGATGCCAGTCAATCGCCGCCTCCTCTCTGGTCAGTTTCGGCGCACCGCTTGCGGCTACGTGGTTCTGCCTCATTGGAATCGCAGCGCCCGCATCGATGCGTTCGATCGCTTCCATCAGCGCATGAGCGCCGAGGTCGCTCAACCTTCCATAGAGCTGTTCCGAAGTCTCTGCTGGCCCGATTGGAACCCGCTTCTGAAGCAGGATCATCCCGGTATCGATCCCTTCGTCGATACGGAATATCGTTACCCCGGTTTCGGTCTCTCCAGCTTCGATAGCCCGCTGAATCGGCGCGGGACCACGGTATTTCGGCAACAGCGACGCGTGGATATTGATGGCGCCAAGCCGGGGCAGAGAAAACAAGAATTTTGGAAGAATACGAAAGGCCGCTACGATAAAAAGATCAGCCTTACAAGCGGTAATTGAACGGTAAAACAGCGGGTCCTTCAAGTCGCTCGGGGAAAAGATCGGGCCAACCCCTGCGGCCTGCGCGAACTGACCCACCGGTGATGGCGCAACCGCCCGCCCCCTCCCTTTCGGTCGCGGCGGGGTGGTAACAATGCCGACCACGGAGTGGTTGCTGAGCAGCAGCTTCAATGCAGGAATACCGAACTCCGCGGAACCCATGAATACGATTTTCATAGCATAGCCTCTTTGAAATGGCGGAAAAAAATACTTCAAGGCATCCGGCCGCCTTTGAAAAGACCCGGCGTGATTGGTCTCTCCTCCTGCGCAACGCTCTTCTCCTCCGGCGATGATTAGTTCTTTTCCCGCCCTGAAATACAATGACGCTTAGTGCGGTCATATAAAGCAGAAGCAGGCTTTAAGAAATTAATAGTTGATTTTTCCGGCGCCAATTGGTAATTTCGCTCTGAGCATGGGTGATTAATTTTCATATCTTACGAGGAGTTACAATGTCAGTATCATTCATTCCGGTTGAAGTAGTGGAGGTCTTTTGTCGATTTTGCGGGAAAATAACCACTAACCAGCTCGAGCGGAGCATAGCTGGTAACGGCAGAAATATCGATAAAAACGCTACCTTTGAATACTATTGCACCAAATGCTTTAAAACCGCTTGCTTCTCAGGCAACGATCTGCTTGAACAGGCTAAAGCAAATGGAAAAGAGCAGGCCCGCGATTATTCCCCGCATGACCACTTTCTTATCGGAGAACGTCTCTTCCATAAAAAATTCAAGGAGCTCGGCCTAGTAGTAAACAAAGACAGCGGTACTCCCAGCAGCGTTCTGGTATCGTTTGAAAAAGCAGGGCTGAAAAAGCTTGTTCAGGATATTTAATTAGTTGCCGTGTCGCGAATAAGGGAGAGCAGCCCGCAACGTGAGCGGATCACATGTCCACCAGCATGCTGAGACTTAAATTCGGCGGGGCCGCGATGGTTAAAAATTCCACGGCGGCATCGAATGATACCGTTCGCTGGGCGATCGGTGTTTTAAATCCCACTCCACAGCATAATCCGGTCATATTGTTTCTTGTATAATCGCTCTCCCCGTTGCCGGCAAGATAGTTTTTAAGCGCCTGCACATCGCTCCAGCCGATGCTGTAGCCGATGCGCGCCATAAGCTGGTTTTTGATGATCTCCCACTCCCCAGCCGGTTCAAAGGTCAACTCGTCATCCAGTTTTTTGTCCAGATCGATCATTGCCCTGAATTCTGGAATTGAGGTGGGAATATACGAGACTCCTGCGGCAAATTCGGCAGGCAGAGGGTAACCTTTGTCATAACCGCTCAGCACGGCGCCAATGTTGCGCGCAACAAACCCGTAAATAAGCCGGGAGTTCATGAACCGGCCCTGACAACCGGCATCGAATGCCACGCCCAGCGTCGAATAGTAGTCGCCGTCGCCTTTTAAGTACTCATAAATTGCCTTTGCGGTAACTCCGGCGCCCAGATATTCCCCTAACTTTCTCGCCCATGAGAGCGAGAGGTTGTAATCATCGAGGTAAGCGTTGTCGCCAGTATATATCGGCGCGCCATCGTTGCCGATATCGGTCTCCGCGATATTGCCGCTGGTCAATCCGCAGACGCTGACGCCGAAGACGCCTTTCTCATTTTCCGGCAGAAGATAGGCAAGCGGAATTCCATAAACGCCGGCGCCGACTGAACGGTATCCGACAACCGCCTGCTGCGAATTGATATACGCCATTGCGGCAGGGTTCGAGAAAACCCCGTAGCCGTCGCTCGGCAGCGCCGCGCTTGCGCCGCCAAGGGCTATCGTGCGAGCGTCGTACCGCAGCTCCATGAAGGTAAAGGGAGAGGTCCCTGCATTGGGAGATTGCGCGAAGAGCGTTCCCGGAATCAAGGAAACTGCTGCGACAAGGAACGCCCGATAATGGTTTGCGTGGGTTTTCATTGCCTTCGTGAGGTTGAAATCAGTACCGCTTCACTTTAGAATAGGTTATCGAAAAATAGTTCCCGTCACTCTCCCGCACTTCGATTTTGCTCGCCCGGCCATCCTTGAAGGAACTCATCCTCAGCAACCTCCCTTCGTTATCATTATAAATCGACACGAATTCGGAAATCGCCGCCGTGCGTTTCTTTATTCGGACGCGGAACTCTATAGAATCCGTTTTCCATAATGAGGTTATTGCCTCACGATCATTAATTGTGGAATCGGCGGGTTTTTCCAGGGGATCTTCGTAGATCGGAGGAACGCGGCCGAACAGCGCCCGTATCATATCGCCATAAGTTAATGATGAGTTCATGCCGATGGACGGCATTGAAACGGTCTGCGAAAGATCGAATTCGTGTGTTTTATCACGTAATCTAAGGAAGCCTCTGCCGGACGAAACCGATGCGCTGATTGATCCGATGGGAATTCCCAGCGGCCCATAGAATTCCGTCCTGAAGGTATCGGCGGCAGCCTTAACCTCGATACCGCACGCATGAACTTCACCGTCAATGGAGAAAGTTGCCTCTCCACTCGCTCGAAATCGGTCCGGTTCTTTTGCCGGAAACAACTCTTGCACCAGCGAAGCAACTTCGTTCTTCTGCAACGGCGGCGCCGTACATCCCACGATTAACAGAAGGGCCGAAAAACCCCGGAGCAGTCGTCCTGACGACGGCGGCATGTCGTTACCGTGCATCCATGCAGCGAATAATCGCTTCCAGCCGCAGGATTTTCCGGCGAATCTGATCCTGGTCGTCGGGGTTGTATTCGAGACATTTTTCATAGGCCTGCAAAGCGCCATCCGCGTCGTTGCGCTTGTCAAGAATGTCTCCCATATGCTCAAACACCTCCGGGTCGTTATGTATCCGGGCAAGAGCTTTGCCTATATACTCGAACGCCCTCTCATTATCTCCCATCCTGAAAAGGATCCACCCATAGGAGTCCAGATAAGCGCCGTTATCGGGCTCCCTGGAGAGCGCCGATTCAAGGAGAATCTTGGCGCTATCGAGTTTCATGCCTCTGTCCGCCCACATATAACCGAGATAATTGGAGGCAGCGGGGTCGGCCGGCTGCAGCTGAAGGACTTTTCTGAAAGCAGCGGCGGCATGGAAAACGTCGTTATTCCGTTCAAAGCAACTCCCAAGATCGAACCATGCCGAGGCATCGGCGCTATCGAGGGCAACCGCCTTGGACAGCGCGGTCTGGGCTTCGACGAACTCCTTGCGAAGCGTGAGAATGGATCCCACAAGTCGCCACGCCCCTTCATAGTCAGGAAATTTGTCCGCAAAACGACGCGCGACGGAAAGCGCAGCGTCCAGATCTTTTTCACGCACCGCTAAAAAATAAAGATGCTCCCATGCCTCGAAATAATCCTCTTTAAGCGCCAATGCTTTTTCGAATTCGAAACGCGCCTCGTCCGGCTTTTCGAGTTCCGCATAGGAGCATCCCAGGAAAAAATGGATCTCAGGGTCATCGATATATTTCCCCAGAAGGGCAATCAAGAGCGGCACCGCCTTATCATATTGCTTCCCGTAATAGTAGACAACAGCGAGGGCGCGGGCATAGGCATCCCGGTGTTGAACCGAAATGCGGCAGAGATACTCATAGGCCGCCGCAGCGGCAGGGTAGTCATTTTTTTGCAGGTAGAGCTGCGCGGCGTTGCGCGCGCCGTCCTCAAATGACGAATCCACAGCCGAAGCCTTGTTGAAATAATCGAGAGCACGGGCTGTATCGCGTCCGCCAAGTGCAATAAGACCATGCAGGTTGTAGAACTCGGGTTTTTCCCCGTATCGGGACTGCATCACGCCGACGAGGCTGTCCGCGGCGCCGTATTGATGAAGCGCCATCTGCATCTGGATTATTTTCAGACCTACGCCGATCTGCGCATCGCCCCTGTTGTACACCTCAAAAAAACAGCGGAGCGCTTTTTCCATCTTCCCCTGCGACTCATAAATAGCGCCGAGATTATAATAATCGGGAAGTCCCTTATCGGCAATACTCTCGATCTCCTTGACCGTGGAAACCGTATCGCCCAGCTTGAAATAGATATCGGCGACGAGCCGCTGTTCATCGGTGGAGAGATCGGGAGTGTTGTTCTTTACTTTTAATACGGTCAGCGCCTGCCTTAACCGGCGCGCCTCGACATATTTTCCGGCCACAATGTCCCTCAGCAAACGGGAAGCGGGATCGAGATCGTAAGCCTTTTTATAGAGTTGGAGCGCCTCTCGATCGCGACCTCGGTGGTCCATATCGAGCGCCGCAATGAAATACTCTTCCGCCTCGGCCCGGGAAATTCGATCGGCCGCCGTTTTTTGGGATTGGGCGACATAGGTCAATCCGGGAGGAGAACAGTATCCTGCAAGCAGGAAAAGGCAACAAAAAAGGGACTGCAAAACCCGATGATGAAGTTTCATGCGCTCACTTTTACCCTGCAGTTCTCCATTCGATGACGTCATCACTCTGCCTTTGAAACGGTAACCTCAACGGACGATTCAAGCGGAATCTTCTCGCCCGGCGATATTGATTGGGATACAATGATGCCCGCCGCCAACGAAGGATCGTTTTTATAGCTTACGGTGCCTATCCGCAGGCCGCTCTCTTCGATCTTTTTCTGGGCATCGGCAAGGGTCTCACCGACAATATTCGGCATCTCTACACTCGTTGCTTTGGAGCCTTTGGAAACGATCAGATTGACCGGTATCTCTCGCGACAGAGGAGTGCCGCACGCGGGATCAGCGTCGATAACCTTATTGGCGACAACCATATCATTGAATTCCCTCTTAACGTCCCCCGGAGTGAACCCGGATTTACGCAGTTCCGCTTTTGCCTGCCGTTCGGTCATGGATTTTACATCGGGGACACGTGTCGTCTCCTTCCCCTTGCTGACGGTCACGAAAATCCGGCGCCCCTTTTTTACCTTGGTTCCCTCTTCCGGAGTCTGGTTGAGAATTACGCTGTCGGCGATCCGGTCATTGTATTCCCACGACTTTATTTCCGTCAGGAGACCGGCGCCGAAAAATTTCTCCCGTCCTTCTTCCAACGTAAGTCCTTGCACGGAAGGTACTTTGACCGTTCCTCGGCTAATACTCACAACGCCCGGCATGATCAGGACATCGATAACAAAGATGGCGAGGAGCATCGATCCCACGATAATTCCAATCGCCACGGGGAAATAAATCCTCCAGAATTTGCGCACGGAAAGCCGAATGGTAAAGGTGTATTCTTTTTCAGACATGCCCTCAGCTCGCAATGGTATATAAAAATTAAATTTTCAGGTAATTTGTTAAAAATAGTATTCGCGGTCGAAATGAATGATCATGGGCGTTTTTCAGGATAAAACACGCACCATCCATATATGCGGCAAGGGGGATACGCCGTTGCAATGACTCACGCGGAGTTCAATGAACCCGCTTATTGGTTGTGCTTAGGCAAATCCGAGATAGATAGCGGAGAGTTACCGGAGGAGTTGTTACCCTTATTGAGCGCAAACACAGCACCGACTCCAACGATGGCAACGCCTCCCACGGCGTACTTAATCCAGCCGTTCGAACCGGGTTTCAGAATATACTTGCTGACCCTCTGCGGATCCGTGGTCCATTTGTAGGAAAAAAGTATCACATTAGATTGATCGGTGACATGAATCTCCGGGATGTTGTCGAGGAAAAACGTTACCCGAACCTGATTATGAAATTCAGGCCTCAGTCCTCTCACATCTTTATTAACGTCTACGCTGCGCTGCTCAACGGTAAATTTCTTAATGGGCGGCTCTGCAACGGAGGGTATGCGAGCCGCGGTAACTCTGGTATCATTGAATTCAAAAACGATTTTTTTCTCCTGCTGTTTGACATCATAAAAGTAACTGACCGGCTTCTCCTTGAAAATAAAGTACCCGCTGACAACGACCTCATCCGCTTTATTGCCCGGCTCATGGGAAATTTGAACCCCTTCGAGGGTGGTATACTGTTCATCGCTCTCAAGAGACTCCTCACTATGTTTTTGCGGAGCCAAAACCGGATTCGCCGGCGCCATTGTTCCGCCGGATATCGGCGCTGCAGGAGGAACTGCAGCGGAGGTTTTCGCGGTACTATCGGGACCTGGCGCCGTGGGCGTTGAAACAGTGGTCTGCGCTCCGACAAACGCGATGGAAGAAAACAACATAGAAACACATAAAAGTTGCGCACGGCAATTACTCACGTTCATGGAGCCCCTGCCTTTGAAAGTTTAAATGCGCATCGACAATAATATACCAACACTATATAAAATAACCCATAGGGAGATCAATGTCAATACCGACCACCGGTCCCGGCACTCTCTCCCATTTCCGTCACCACGAATCCGATGCAATATTCGTCTTCATGGCTTATGGAGACATGGAAGGTCGAAATTGCCTCCCGGGCTATGCGCTCCCGAAGCCGGTCGCCGCATACCTCTATTACCGGCCGACCGCTGCCTGAAAGCGCCACAATCTGAATGTCCTTCCAAGACGATAACGGCTGGCACGAAATCGGCAACGCCTTATAAAATGCCTCCTTTGCCGCCCATCGACCGGTGAAGTGAACGGCCGCATCCGCTTTGCGGTTACAGAGATCAATTTCCGTATCGGTAAATATTCTCCGGAGGAAATGATTCCCGTATTTCCGGATCATTTCACGGATACGGCCGATGGCCGCGATATCGGTCCCTATGCCTTTGATCATGGAGTTCTCCTTAACCTGTAAACCTGAGGCCGTAACGCAGGTTCATGAATAAACATTTGAAAATAAATTGCATGACCGCCAGCCTGCCGCCTCTACATATTTTTTGATTTATGATTATCCCGATTATCGGCTTTGCCCTGCTCTGCTACACCGCCTTCCTAACAATACTAGTTATCGGCCTAGCAAAAAAAACTCAAAAGTCGCCCCGGTCCTCCCACAAGCCCGGTGTCTCTATCGTCATTCCGTTTAAAAATGAAGCTTCCAATCTCGAAAAACTTCTACACTCTTTAGAGTCGCAGAACTATAACGGTCTTTATGAGGTAATCCTTGTAAACGATTGTTCAACAGACCGTTATAAAGATGTTATTTCTCTTCGATCATGGAGTTGCCCCGTTAAAGTTATCCATTCATTCTATTCACCCGACCGCAAGCTCTCAAGTAAACAGCAGGCGCTCGACCTCGGCATCCGGTCCGCTTCGTTCGATTGGATAGCCTTGACCGATGCCGATATGGTGCTGTCGCCAGAATGGATCCTCTCGCTCATGGAGGCAACAGCCGGTGGAGCGGAGCTCGTTTTTGGCCATACCGCCATGAGGCCGCTTGAGGGCAAACTCATTTTAGGGTGGGTTCAATCTTTTCAGCTTGCGGCGCTCTTCGCGGTTGCCTATGCGTTTCATCGAGTCGGTATCACCGGCTCCTGCATGGGCAACAATTTGTTGGTATCCAAAAAAGCCTACTGCGATAGCGGATTCGATGCCATCGGCTATTCGATTGTGGAGGACAGGGAACTCCTCCTCGCACTAAGGAAAAAAGGGCGTCCTGTCGCAGCCACCGAACCGTTTCTCCCGACCGCAACCACGCTTCCCTGCACGACCTTTGGCCAGTACCGAAACCAGCTTCTTCGATGGGCCTATGGCGGCTTGGGCAGGAATTCCAATCTTACCCTTTTTGCGATCATCCTCGCATGCCAGAATCTTGCGCTCGTCTGCGCAGTTTTTGGAATCCTTCCGCCCGGCATCTTGATCATTTCGGCAATCAATTTTCTCGCGACATGGCTCTTTATTACCGCAGCATTCCGGGTGATGAGTTCCAGACACAACAGTCTGCTGTTTCCGGCTTTCTATCCGGTACTTCTCCTCGAAACAGCGCTTTTGCCGCTTGCCTTCATATTCCGGCAAGGGGTAGTTTGGAAAGGGAGGAGGATGTAGTCAACTCCATGAAGCCGCTGCTATTACATTATTATGTCACCATGCGGTGCAATGCACGATGCTCGTTCTGCGATATCTGGCGGGAAGAGGCTGGCCCGGACGCAACATTGAACGATGTCTCGATCAACCTTCTCCATGCACGCCAGGCTGGATGCCGGTTTGTCGATTTTACCGGCGGCGAGCCGCTGCTCAATAAGCACCTCCCGCAATTCCTGCAACACGCCAGACAGCTCGGATTTATCACGTCTGTCACCACCAACTGTCTGCTTTTTCCTGAACGGGCAAAAGAGCTCACCGGGCTCGTGGATCTGCTGCACTTCAGCCTCAATGCCGACACTGCCGGGCTTCACGACGCCATTCGCGGCAGGCGCTCCTTCGACCACGTGCTCGAAAGCATCGACCTCGCGCTCCAAAACAGGCTCGTTCCCGATCTTCTCTTTACTTACACCGATGAAAATATTTCAGCACTGGAAGGGGTGATCATGCTTGGCCGGGAAAAGAAACTCATGGTTATTCTGGACCCACTTTTCGTCATCGACGGCAACAATTTTGTAAGTCCCCAGACGCATGCTCAAGCTATTGATTATTCAAGGGAAAAAGGAGTTTACCTCAACCGTTCTCTTATCACTCTTCGCACCATGGGCGGCAACCATACCGCCTCCCCCCTCTGCCGGGCGGTCAATGCCACTATCGTCATACTACCCGACAACCGACTCGCACTTCCCTGCTTTCATCACCGTCGGGATTTCCTGCACCTGAACGGCGATCTTGACAAAGTGCTCAATTCCCCGGTTCGCGCCGACGCCGCCGGGATGCAGGGACGCTACTCATTCTGCGAAGGATGTCATATCAACTGCTATTTCGATCCATCGTTCAACTATATGCGCAATCGGCTCTTTATGCAATCCATGGTTTCCAAACTCATCTACGCTTGGCGGAAGTATGTGGTCTATCGCCGGCCCTGCCCGAAGTTTTAGGTTTATTGCAAAATCGCGTATTTCTTAACCATACTCAGCCGTTTCCCCGAAAGGCCGAGACTATCCCATGATTGGATAACACCCTCCTTACGCAGATTGATGACCCTCCCCGCCGTGACCGGTCCGAGACCGGGTACCCGAAGAAGCTTCAGCCTATCGGAGGAGTTGATCACCACAGGGAATGCCTCGGGATGATGATCGGCCCATGTCTGCTTGGGGTCGGCATCAAGTGAAAAAAAACCATCCGGATCGAAGATGAAGTCATGCACGGCAAACTTGTATTTCCTGATAAGAAAATCAGCCTGATAGATTCGGTGTTCCCGGATAAAAGTCCCGTCATTCCCCGCCCTGTACGGCGTTACTTTATCGGGTATCTTCTTTGGGAGCGCGCCGCTCTTGGTTTGATAGGCTGAAAGTAGACGCGGTGCATCCTTAAACGGTCATAGAGTCCGGCAGTATAGGTGATAATCTCCCGATCGGTTTCATCGGACGCTCCGACAATAAACTGAGTGGTAGTCTTAATTTTCTCATGTCGCATCCCCTTTCCGGTCATGGAACTTATCAGCTTCAAGGGATGGATGATATCTTTTTCAAAATTCTTCTTTTGTGACAAGCGGTGAAAATGGCGCTCACCCGGAGTTTCAATATTGATTGAAACTGCACTGGCAAGCGACAATGTCTCCTCAATGGCGGCATCAGAGGCGCCGGGAATGACCTTGAGGTGAATGTAACCGCGAAAATGAAACTTCCGGCGCAGGATCGTGGCGGTATTGTTGAGAAGCGCCATGGAATGATCCGGACAACCAACTACACCGCTGGACAAGAAGAGTCCGAACGCCTTCCGCTGCTGCCAGTAGTCCATGAAGAGCCGCGCCATGGCTTCCGGCTCAATCGTTGTTCGCTGCGTATCGGTAGTCGATCGGTAAGGACAATAGAGACAATCGTTTACACAGACATTTGAAATAAGCGTTTTAAGGATGACCGAGTGCCCTCCATTGGGAAGGGATACCGGATAGAGCCATGCACCGTCATTGCCACGGGTGCGATGATCGCCGCTGTCGGCGCCGCAAGCGCAGGAAAGGTCGAAACGCGAGGCGTCGGAAAGAAGTTTCAGTTTATCGTGAGGATCCATAATACAAGATATGGGTTAGCCAACCTTAAAGTCGAATTAATTTCATTGTCTTTTGAACCTTCCCCTTTGTCATTTCTTTCAATCAGACTGCACATCTCCTTATCACTCCCACCAATTTCCCTGCAATGTACACGCTCTGGGGAGCAGCAATCACGATATCTTCATATGCCGGGTTCTCTGCGTGCAGAACAATGGCGTCATCACGCTTAAAGAATCGCTTTAAAGTCGCCTCTCCTTCTATCACAGCGACAACCACTTCACCATTTGAAGCAGAAGGATTTTGTCGAACCACGGCGATATCGCCATCGAATACCCCCATATCCTTCATGCTCTCCCCTTTCACCCGAAGGGTAAAGAGTCCGTCGCCTTTGAACAGTGTGCGATCGAGCGTTACGGTGCCTTCAAAGTTTTCCTCTGCGGTAATCGGCAGTCCTGCTGCCACCCGGCCGATCAGCGGCACCTCTAAACCATTGTTGTCACCTGCCGGGGTGAAGAGCGTTTTGATCTGAATTCCGCGCGCCTTGCCAGTCGCAATCCGCAGGTAACCCTTCTTTTCGATGAGATGAAGGTGCTGGCGAACATTATTCTGGCTCCGGTAACCAAGCCCCTTGGCAATCTCACGAGCCGTGGGAGGAAACCCGGCCTTATTTAGCCAGTCGATGATGAAGGCATACACCCGCTCCTGCTCGGAGGTCAATGGTACGGGAAGCAACATGCCAAATCCTTTGTGTTGGGTTTGTATGGCTGATCCGGAATCAACAAAATGGATATCTCATACTGTTTGTAATAATATACTGTTTTCTTGAACAGTATGCAAGAGATTTTTTCAAGGCAAACTATAAATTGACCGATTTGACTGTCAAATTACCGGCAAATATAACGATCATACCGCGGATCTTCTGCCTCTGAAAAATGGATGAATGGGCATTTAAAGAATAATTAAGCGGCTTCAAATAAAACAGCGCGCTGGCGGCGGACGGGCTGCTCTTGCGCACTTCGCGCAAAGACATTGGCACGGCAGGGGCGCTTCCTAGCAGCGTTTTTGTGAAAGCCAGGGGAAACAACCAGGAGAGGTCCATGCGATAAAGCACCATATGCTTCATCGGGATAGAATTAACTTTGTTAAAGCGTGCCTTTTTATTTATATTTTCTCTCCATGACCCCTCCAATAATTTCCGAACTTGTGCAACGACCCGCCCCGGAGAATACCGGAATTGGGATGCCGGCTTTGCACTAAAGCTTGAAGGAATTTATTTTGAGAAAATGCTCTATCGAACTTCCCCTTCCCGTTTCACCCCTTCAGAAGAAAAGCTTATATGAACATAAAGACTCATAACAGTATACAGAATGTCATTATGATTGGCTTCAAACGCGAAATTGCCGTTCTGTTGTTGCTTGCGATAAATATTGGCTACTCTCAAACTCTTGCTGCCTCTCAACAAGTCATTCTATTGAAATACGAAGTAAAAAATTGGAATAAATGGAGAAAAGCAAACCCGAGTGTTGTGCCTGACCTTGGGGGAGTCAAGCTTAACGGAGCCGACCTTCGGGGAGCCGACCTTCGGGCAGTCAACTTCCGGAGAGCCTGGCTTTATGGCGCTGACCTTCGGGGAGCTGATCTTTCGAGCGCCAATCTTGATAGCGCCGTACTTATCAAAGCTGACCTTCGAGGAGCCAACCTTTTAGAAACCATCTTTCAGAGAACCATCCTTTTGAACGCCCGCCTTGATAGCACCCACCTTGATAGCACTGATCTTCGGGGAGCCAACCTTTTAGAAGCCGTCCTTCGGGGAGCCGACCTTTCGAGCGCTCATCTTGATAGCGCCAATCTTATGAAAGCCGACCTTCGGGAAGCCTATATGCTTGGAGCCAACTTTCGAGGAGCCAACCTTTTAGGGGCCAACCTTGATAACGCCAACCTTTGGGGAGCTGATCTTCTAGGAGCCGACTTTAGGGGAGCCCATTTTGTGGATGCCAACCTTGAGGGAGCAACTTTTGAGGGAAGCAACTTCACTAACGCTTCCCTTCGAGGAGCCAACCTTAGAGGAGCCCACTTTGTGAATGCCAACCTTGAGCGAGCCAACCTTGAACGAGCCACCCTTGTTAAGGCCAACATCGAGGGAGCCGACCTTGATAGCGCTAATTTTCAGAGAGCCGACCTTCAGGGAGCCGACCTTCAGGGAGCTAATCTTGAGAGAGCCGATCTTCGGGAAGCGAACCTTTCAGAAGCCTTCCTTCGAGAAGCTAACCTGGAAAAAGCAAACTTTCGGAAGACCAACCTTTCAGCCGCCGACCTTGAAGGGGCCGATTTTCGGGAAGCGGACCTCGAGGGGGCCATCTTGAAGAAAACCGATCTCTGCAAAGCTAAATCATTTTTCGGAGCCAAACTTGATCCAAAAATTCTGTCTGCAATAAAGACTCATTGTTCTGGCAAAGTCCAATAATTCCCATGCCATATTGATTTTTATTTATTTTCTCTCTATCATGGCCCCTCACATACTATTTAACCTCATGCAACGACCCGACACTAGAATGCTGGAGGCAGGGATGCAGATTTTAAGGCGCTCGTTTAGCAGGCATGGATGGAAAGCGCCGAGTGAGATCGATTTTTCCAGTTTTTTTCTGGAATAAAGGCTTTGCGCTCATGCTTCAAAGAATTTATTTTAAGAAAGGGAAAAAACGCTTTATCGGGCTTCACCTACCTTTTCATATCCTTCTTTCTGAAAAATGACTTCCATGGCCATAAATACTCACAAAAACACACGGAGGGTATTATGATTTGTTTCAGAATCATTATTGCTGTTCTGATAGTGCTCGCGACAAATATGAGTTGCTCCCGACAACATTATATTCACCTGTTAAAAGTAGGAAATGTAGAAAACTGGAATAAATGGAGGGGGAAAAATACAAGTGTTAAACTTGACCTTCGGAGAGCCAACCTCGATAGCGCCAACCTGCAAGGAGTTGACCTTGATAGCGCCCATCTTTTGGGAGCCGATCTTCGGGGAGCCAACCTCGATAGCGCCAATCTTGTTGGGGCCGACCTTGAGAAAGCTAACCTTGATAGCGCCCGTCTGTTGGGAGCCGATCTTCGGGGAGCCGACCTTGATAGCGCCCGCCTCTCGGAAACCGACCTGCGGGGAGCCGACCTTGATAACGCTAACCTTATGGAGGCCGACCTTCAGGGAGCCAGCCTTGATAGCGCCAACCTTCGAGGAGCCGATCTTCGGGTAGCCAACTTCCAGGGAGCCATTCTTGCGTTGGCCAGACTCGAAGGAGTCAACCTTCGTCAAGCCAACCTTAATAGCGCCCATCTATGGGGAGCCGACCTTAAGGGAGCCGACCTCAAGGGAACCAACCTTGATAGCGCCTATCTTTTGGGAGCCGACCTGCGGGGAGCCGACCTGGGGGACATCAACCTCGGCAAAGTTAAAACATTTTACCGGGCACAACTTGATCCAAACGTTCTATCCGAAATAAAAGACAACTGGCCTGAAAAACTTGCGACTGTCTGGGATGACACAACAAAAGATTGGGTTATTGATATGGTACTTCTTGCGCAAGTGAAGAAACGTGATTGGCATGGGTGGCCGGAGGGAAAAGATCAAGGCAAATGACTTCTATGGCAATAAGGGGCGGGCGATAGTGCTGAAATATGGCGGCGGACCAGATTTCTTAGGAAACACGGGAGCGGAAATGCAAGCTTTAAAGTGAGCATCTAGCCGGAAAAATGAAATACAGGGCCGGGAGATTGATACTTCCCCGGCCTTTTTTTCTGAAAGTGACTCTTTCAGGTCTCCAGCCGCGCTGGGAACCTTCAAGCCGTATCACGATCGCTTTGCTTTTTCCTGGTTGTGCAGTAACACGACTACCAACCGCTCGTTTTCGAACGGTGCGATTTGTTCTAAACCCCTTGAATTCTTTCTCCACATCATCGTATTTTTAACTTTTGACCCTTTTGGTAAAATAGTCAGTTTTCGATAAATTTTTGCCCGAGACGGATAGTATGTCCCAAAATCTTCATCCTGATAAACACGCCGCGATCCTTGATGCCGCGCAGAAACGCTTCGCCCGGTTCGGCTTGCACAAGGTCACCATGGAAGAGATAGCCACCGATCTGGGCATGAGCAAGGCCGCGCTCTACTACTATTTCACGACCAAGGAGGAGATTTTCCGGCAGGTGATAAGCCGCGAACAGGAGGAGTTCATCGCGCTGGTCGAGGCGATCATCGCGGAGAAGTGTTCCGCCGTGGAAAAGCTCATGCACTACTTTGAGCAGCACCTGACCTTTCTCAATGAACTCCTGAACCTGAAACTGGTCAGCATCCAGGCTTCGGATACGATCCATCCGATCATGCATGACCTGTTCCAGGAGTTTTCGCGCAGGGAGGTCGCCCTGCTTGGAATGATTATTGCGGAAGGGAAAGAACGCGGAGAGTTCGTCGTCGATTCCGCGGAAACCACCGCCGCGCTCCTCACGCGCCTGCTGCTCGGCCTCAGGTTCCGGTTCATCAGGAGTTTCCGCAACGAGGCATTCGATCAGGCGGATATCGCGGCTTTTGCCGATGAAATCAGGTTGTTTTCGAAGATATTTCTCAAAGGGATTTCACGTTAACTTGCAGGAAGAGAGCATACCGTTATGAACGCATCGCAATCCGAAAAACCGGCTTCCCTCCCGCCGAACGCGGCGGGCGCCATGCCCCCGCCCCCCCCCGTGAACGGCACTGACGACCAATCCATCGACGACCTGCCGATGTTCAAACGTAAACGGGTCGTGATCCCGCTCTTTCTCCTCGTGGTGGCGCTCGCGGTCGGCGGCTGGTACTGGTATGTGAAGGAATATTCGTCCGCGTTTACCGACGATGCGTACATCGACGCCGACCGGGTAAGTTTAAGCACGAAGATGCTGGGCAGAATCGCCTATCTGAAGGTCGATGAGGGCGATACGGTCAAAGCCGGCGATACGCTCGTGCGGCTCGACGACGCCGACCTGAAGGCGCAGCTCGTCAAGGCCAAGGACGCCCTCCGCTACACCACGCGAAGCCTTGAAGTCGCTGCGGTAAACCTCGACAAGGCAAAGGACGACTACCACCGCATCGAGGTGCAGTACAAGGGCGATATCGTGCCGAAAGAGGCGTACAATCACGCAATGGACGCCCTGCGGCTCGCCCAGGCGCAGAGCGACATGGTGCAGGCGCAGATCGCCACCTCCCAGGCAGATATCGACATCATCAGGACCCAGATCGACAATACGATCATCATTGCCCCGTTTACCGGCGTGGTCGCCAAACGCTGGGTGCTGCAGGGCGACGTCGTTCAGCCGGGCCAGACCATGCTGTCGATATACGACTTTTCCCATCTGTGGGTGACGGCGAACTATGAGGAGACCAAACTGCGGGGCATTCACATCGGATCGACGGCCTCCTTCACGGTCGACGCCTTTCCGGGGGTCGAGTTCTCCGGCAGGGTGCTCACCATGGGAGAATCCACGGCGTCGCAGTTTTCGCTCATTCCGCCCGGTAACGCCTCCGGGAACTATACCAAGGTGACGCAGCGCGTGCCGATCAAGATCTCCATCGAATCGACGCCGCCCCGGGGCGATGCGCTGGTGCCCGGGCTCTCGGTCCTGATGCGGATCAAGAATCGATAAGCATGCGACGCCATTTCGTCAAAGCCGTTCCGTCGATGCACCACGAGCACGCGTCGTACAAGTGGTGGGTGCTCGCCAACATCATGATCAGCACCTTTATGGTGGTGCTCGACTCCACGATCGTCAATACGGCGCTGCCGAAGATCATGGCCTCGTTCGGCATCTCCGTGGATATCGCGCAGTGGATCCTCACCGCCTACATGCTCGCCTTCGCGGTCATGCTTCCCTGCTCGGGCTGGTTCGCGGACCGGTTCGGGTACAAGCGCGCCTATGCAGCGGGGCTGGTCGTCTTTTCGCTGTTCTCCCTGCTCTGCGGACTTTCGTGGAACGAAAAGTCGCTCATCGCTTTGCGCATCGGCCAGGGACTCGGGGGCGGGTTCCTGCAGCCGATCGGCATGGCGATCATCATGCGGGAGTTCCCTCTCGAAAAACGCGGCCTCGCCATGGGGTTCTGGGCGATCTCAGCGGCCGCTTCGGTGTCGCTCGGGCCCGTGCTCGGCGGCTACCTTTCCGACAATTTCAACTGGCATCTCATCTTCATCATCAACGTGCCGGTCGGCGCGATCTGCCTTATCGCCACCTGGATCATCCAGCGCGAATACCGTCGGCAGCAGACCAAGCCGTTCGATTACATCGGATTTTTCTCGCTCGCCATGTTCCTGGGCTTTCTTCTCTTCGCGCTCGCAAGCGGCAATGCGGAGTGGAATACGGGCGGCTGGACCTCCGACATCCTCATGCTCTGCTACGCCCTGTCGGCAATCGGCATGGTCGTATTCTTCGTCACCGAGTTGAACATCGATAACCCTCTCGTCAATCTCCGGCTGCTCGGCCACTACAACTTCGGCCTTTCCAACCTCGTGATGTTCATCTTCGGCATCGGCATGTTCGGCAGCGTCTTCCTGATACCGCTCTACCTCCAGAATATCCTGGGGTACACCGCACTGCAGTCGGGGATGGTGCTGCTGCCGGTCGGCATCATTCAGGCCATATGCTCACCCATAGGGGGCTATTTCTCCGACAAGGTCAACCCGAAGATACCCATCGGCATCGGCATCGTCCTCTTCTCGATCAGTTTCTACTTGAATACACAGCTTAGCATATACTCGGAACACGCGCAGATCATGATGCCCATGTACCTGCGCGGCATCGCCATGGGAGTTCTCTTTTCATCGCTCAGCTCGGTTTCGGTGGCCGAAATCAGCCGGCAGGACATGGCGCAGGCGTCCGGCCTCATGAATGTCATCCGCCAGGTGGGCGGCAGCTTCGGCGTGGCGATCCTTCAGACGCTCCTGACCCAGCGGATCATCTTCCACACCGCGGCCGCGGGCGCGGCGATCAACCGCACCTCTCCCCTCTTTGCGCAGTCGCAGCAACTGCTGAAGTTCCATGCGATGCGCGATATCGGTTCCAGCGTCCAGAACGCGGCGGCGCAGGCGACCATGCTTTTCTCGGGCCAGTTCGAACAGCAGATGTTCGTGTGGGCGATCAACGACGCCTTTCTCTATTCCTGTATCTGCACGATGGCATGCTTACTGCCGATCCTCATTCTAAAAACCAAAAAGCAAAGGCAAACGGTATGATGCAGTATTTACGTCCGGTCAATCACCATTACCGGTCAGCTGTTCGGTTTCTGCTCGTTGCACTCGGACTTGCCGGAGCGCCGTCTGCGCAATCGACCGACACGCTTACGTCGGAACAGACGGTCCGGATCGTGCTGGCGCGCAACCCGTCCATCGCCCAGGCGAAGGCGGCGCTCGAAGCGTCACGGGCGCAGACGCAATCGCTCAGGAGCGCTTACTATCCGCAACTCAATGCAACCGGATCGGTTGCGAATATCTATCCGGACAAGGCCCTTTCGCTGGCCCCCGGAAGTCCGGGCTTTTACTTCGCTCCGGAGTATCCCTTCGACGCGCATCTCGGCGTCTCCTATACCATCTTCGATTTTGGAAAACGTTCAAATGCCCTTGCATCCTCCCGGATGGCGGAGACCTCGGGCGTGAACCAACTTGCCAACCTGCAACTCATGCTCGGTTACCAGGTCGTGCAGCTCTTCCATGTCGTGATATTGCAGGGGAAAAGCATCGGGGTAAAGGACGAGGAGATCGCGGACCGCGAGCGCCACGTCGCGGAGGTGAAAAAAAAGGTCGAAACCGGCAGCGCCACGGAGTTCGACGCCCTCCAGGCGGAAGAACTTCTTGCCGCGGCCAGGAGCGAGCGTATCGATATGGTAAACGGCCTGGCCAAGTTGCAGGCGCAACTGCATGAATTGCTCGGCCTCCCGCAGGAGCGACAGATATTGCTCGCCGAGACCAGGGCGCCGGATCTCCGCCGGCTGGACGGGGACTCACTCATTGCAAGCGCCCTCAGTCAACGAAGCGACTACGCCGCCGCGAAAACCGCCAGGGAATCCGCCCGGCTCCAGGTGCAGAAAACGAAACTGGAGAATATGCCCTCGCTCGATGTTCAGGCAACGGCAGGCTATAAAAACGGCATATTAACGAGTTTGTACAGCATCGACAGCGTACAGTTCAACTGGGAAGCGGGCGTCGCGCTTACCGTCCCCCTCTTCGACGGCAACCGGGCGAAGTATCACCGCCTCGCGGCCGAAGCGGACGTCGATGCAGCCGATGCGGGCATCAAAAATCTGGCGCAGCAGATCCGCATCCAGGTGCTGCAGGCGAAATCGGACGTCGAGGCCGCGTACGCGAAACTGGACCTCTCGGCGGTTCAGGTGCAGCTTACCGAACGCGCTCTCGCGATCGCCCATATCAAATACGAGGCGGGGGTGATCACGAATATCGACGTCCTCGACGCCGAAAAGGATTTCTCCCAGGCAAAACTTGCGTATGTCAGCGGCACGTACCAGTACCTGCTGAATTGCTTTGCGCTGGACATGGCGACGGGCGCGGCGTACGCGGGAATGCGGTAATACGCTTGAAAAGCGGGTTCGCGCGGGAGCAAAAGTGTCGTTCGTCGGATCGTGAACGCTGTGCGCCGGGCGGATTATTCGCCGTCATACGTTCCGCCCCCCTTTACGGGGCGGTCTTGATGATGTACAGCTGATCGGACCCGCCCAGAATCCTGCGGATATCGATGTATAATGGATTTCCTGCCGCTCTGCCAATAAGCCTTCCGGACACCGTGTAAACCGATAGTGACGAAGATTCGTCGAGGGCGAGACGGACTTTGCCGGTTGCGGAAGTAAAATATCGCGGGTTGTTTCCGGGCGTCGCCGGGCGAGTTGGTCGATCACGCACCCCGGTCGTCGCCACGGTCGGCGTGTCCAGCCGTCCGCCGAATTCAAGCTCATTGATGACCGCGCTGTCGTTGCCGACGGTACTCACCGCCTTGAGTTGCACGTACCGCCCGGTTGCCGGAGGGCTCCATTCCGCGATCTTGAGGGTTGAGTCGCCCGACCAGGTTCCGCTGTCGACCTTGGTGAAGTTCACATTGTCGCTGCTGACTGAAATGGTGTAGCCGGTGATATTCCCGGTCATGACATGGGCGTTGCCGGAGTAGTCTTGCCGGGGCAGGTACCCGAGAATTTCAAGGTTGCTGTACTGCGCGCCAAGGTCGACCGTTACGGTCTGTGGCGGCGCGCCACGCATGGTCAGAAGGGTCTGGTCTATCGCCGTCGCACTGCTGCGGTCATTGTATCCGTCGATGGCATTCCATCCGTTCGCGCCGCCCCCGGTCGTGGCGGCGATCGGGGTCACGGGAAATTCCACATGATGGGGCTGCGTGGGCAGCGGCGCCCGGCCCGGGTTGGGCGACCAGCTGTTTCCCGCCTTCTCTATCGAATCGATCATCGCCGGGGGCAAAATGCCGGCGTCGGTAGGTGGACAGTCAAGCAGGAAGTTGCAATACCTCGGTTCGAGAGTGGCGAGGTGCGAGAGGATGTTTGCGGCGGTCATGTACGCGCCGCCCCCGGTCCAGAACCAGGAACCGCTGGCCTGCGTGACGATGGTCTGTTCCTGGTGGGCGGCATCGGTATTCGTCGCGGGGCAATAGATACCCTTCGGTTCCTCATACAGCACGATGTCCTCGTCCCACGGCTGGCCTACCCCGTCATGATCGGCTATGAGGCAATCCGGCTGCAAGCTCTTGACAAAATCGCGTATTTCCTGGTAAGGAATGGCGTTGTGCCCCATCCGCCAGGCCCAGCCGTCGATGTCAAGAATCGGTATCGGTCCGTAGTTGGTCAACAACTCCCGCAACTGCTGTTCGATGAAGGCCTTTTTCTTGTTCCAGAGCGCGGGGTTGTAGCTGGAAAAGCCGCCGTCGATCGAATCGTGCACGTCGAACATGGAATAGTAGAGGCCGGGCAGCAGGCCATCGGCACGGAAGGCGTCGCAGTATGCCTTGACGACATCGATACGCACGGCGCCTTCGTTCATGCAATTATAGGCGGTGGTCGAGGTATTCCACAGGCAAAAACCGTAATGATGCTTCGTCGTCAGGAGTCCGTAGGTCATCTTTGCGGCTTTTGCGGCGTCGGCCCAATTTTTACAGTTCGGCGTATCGACGGGGTTCCATACGCTCGCCGCCGGAGGCGTCGGATTGTTCCAGTAATCGCCGCCGTTGAATGTTTCGATCCCGAAGCAGATGAACATGCCGTAGCGCAGGTTGACGTAGGCACGTTGGAGCGAATCGAGCGTCGATTGCGCCGCAACCGCGGTTATGCAGAATGCAACGCCGGTGACTGCCATCGAAATAGCCCTACGTAATTGCACCGCTGCCCTCCTGACGCGCAGGGAGGCCGATGTATTCCGGCCTGCTCATCGTAATCAATGCCTTTGAAAACGGCAAAATAGAGGGGTTTGGGGCGGCGTAAAGCAGCTCCACCACGAGAATCGTACCCATTCGGCATTTTCGGGCATATTGATTGATGAAACTGAATTCATTTTCAAACGAGTCGCCTCGTCACCCTGAAAAATGTCTCAACCGCGCCATCAATTGGCGAGTATATTAAAAGTCACATTGCGTTAAAATCCGCTTTTTCCTTAATATATAATCTCCTCTGGGATAACCGATTGGAAAAAATGTGGTCATCGATAACTCTTAATCGGTAGGTCCCTGGTTCGAGCACAGGATGGCGAACCACTGAAAAAGCCTCGTTACCCTTTATTTTGGTCTTCGCATTTCCTCAGGCTTGTTGCTGCCGTAGATGTATAAAAATCTTACATAGTCTTAAAGGTTTTTATACACCTCATCGTGTACTTTGTTATAATCCGCTCTTTTTTGCATGCGCCCGATGATCGTTTCCATGGTACGCCTTTTGCGTATTCATAGTATCATAACGATTCTTCGGGGTCAATGAAAAATATTTTGTCAAGAAAAATATCACCCTGAACGGTGCGTAAACCGGGTCCGTCTTTGCGGGACCATAGTAAAAACTGATCACCAAAATCAGCCGGCTTCCACCCGATTATTCCGTCGTGCGTCCGCGTTTTGTCGGCGGCCATAAATCATGCTGTCAAGCTGAAAAGCAGTGTTCGTGCCTGCTGATTATGACGGATGCTTTCGAACAAAGGAAGTGGGTTCCGTGCGACTGCTTTCCGAAAAACAAATAGCTTCCATGTCAACAATAATACTCCCGAAAACACATGCGGGGGCATTATGATGGGCTGCAAAAGCATTATTGCCGTTCTGTCGTTGCTGGCGATACCCATTGGTTGCTCTCAGCAAGTTCATCTGTTGAAATCCGGAGTGGAAAGCTGGAATAAATGGCGGGAAGAAAATACAACCGTTATACCTGACCTTGCAAGAGCCAACCTGGATAGCGCCAATCTTGGAAAAGCCAACCTCCGGGGCGCCAACCTCAATGGCGCTCACCTTGAGGGCGCCAACCTCGATAACGCCAACCTGGAAGAGGCCACCCTTTTGGAAGTCAACCTTGAGGGCGCCGACCTCCGGGGCGCCGACCTCGGGGGCGCCAGGCTTGTGGAAGCCTACCTTCGGGAAGCCAGCCTTGAGGAAGTTAACCTTGATAACGCCAACCTCGAGGGGACCAACCTTGAGAAAGTCAACCTTGATAGAGCCAACCTCGAAGGCGCCAACCTCGATAACGCCGACCTTGAAGGCGCAACCCTGCGGGAAGCCTACCTTCAGAGAGCCCACCTTGCGGGGGCCGACCTTGGGGACGCCTGCCTCGTGGAAGCCAACCTCTATGGAACCAACCTTGAGGGAGTCAACCTTGATAACGATAACCTTGACAGCGCCGACCTCGAGGGCGCCAATTTAAATAACGCCAACCTTGAGGGCGCCACCCTCCGGGCGGCCCGTCTTCAAGGCGCCTTCCTTGCGGGCGCCTTCCTCGTGGAAGCCAACCTCCGGGGCGCCGACCTTGATAGCGTCGATCTTCGGGAAGCCAACCTCCGGGGCGCCAACCTTGCGGGCGCCAACCTTGCGAAAGCCGACCTTCGGAAAACCAACGTTAAGGATGCCACCCTTGAAAAAGCCGACCTTCGGGGCGCCGACCTCCGGGGCGCCAACCTCCGGGGCGCCAACCTTGCGGGCGCCGACATCCGGGAAGCCGACCTTCGGGGCGCCAACCTTCGGGAAGTAAACCTGTGCGATGTCAAATCATTTTACAATGCAAAACTCGATCCGGGCATCCTCTCCGAAATAAGGACCCAATGGCCTGAAAAACTTGCAACCATCTGGGATTATACAAAAGAAGATTGGGTTATTGACGATACTCTTCTTGAGCTGATCAAGAATCCCGATTGCGTGAGGCGGCCTGAAGGAAATGATGAGAACCATCGACTCCCAAGGCCATAAGGACACACAAAAACATACTGAGGTATTATGATTAGTTACAGAATCGCAATTGCCGTGACCGCGTTACCGGCGATAATCATTGGCTGCTCTCAGCAGATTCACCTGCTAAAATCCGGAGTGGAAAATTGGAATAAATGGAGAAGTGAAAATACGACGGTCATACCTGACCTTCGTGGAGCCCGCCTTGATAGCGCCAACCTTCGAGAAGCCGACCTGCAGAGAGCAATCCTTGATTCAGCCGACATTCAGGGCGCCGACCTTTTGGGCGCCAACCTCTGGGGCGCCCGCCTTGAGCGAGCCGACCTCTGGCGCGCCAATCTCAAGAGCGCTAACCTTGGGGAAGCCGACCTCAAGGGCGCCAACCTTGGGAGAACCGACCTTGAGCGAGCCGACCTGCGGGGAGCCCAACTTGATAATTCTGACTTTCGGCGAGCCCGACTTGATAGCGCCAACCTTCGAGAAGCCGACCTTGAGCGAGCAATCCTTGATTCAGCCGACATTCAGGGCGCCAATCTCTGGGGTGCCCGCCTTGCACAAGCCGACCTCGGGAAAGCCGACCTTGCGAGAGCTAACCTTGGGGAAGCCGACCTCAAGGGAGCTAACCTCGGGGAAGCCGACCTTGAGAGGGCCATTCTTTGGGGCGCCAACCTGGATAGCGCCTGCCTTGTGAGAGCCGACCTTGAGGGCGCCAGCCTCGAGAGAGCTCACCTTCATGGAGCCCGACTTGATAGCGTCAACCTTCGAGGCGCCGACCTTGAGAGAGCCATCCTCGATTCAGCCAGCCTTTGGGAAGCCCGCCTTAAGCGAGCCGACCTCTGTTGGGCCAACCTGGAGCGAGCCAACCTTTGGGGCGCCGAACTTCAGGGAACCAACCTTGAAAGGGCCGACCTTCAGGAAGCGAACCTTGAAAGAGCCGACCTTCAGGACGCCGACCTTGAGAATGCCGACCTTGAAAACGCCCGCCTTCAAGGGGTCAACCTTGAGGGCGCCAATTTCGGCAATGCCAGATCCTTTTACAAGGCAAAACTCGATACGAACATCCTGTCCGAAATAAAGACCAAATGGCCTGAAAAACTTGCAACTGTCTGGGATGATACAAAACAAGATTGGATTATCGACGATACACTCCTTGAACAAGTCAAGAAACCTGACTGGCATGGGTGGTAAGAGGTAAAAGATCAAGGCATTGGGGTAGGCAATTGATCGGGAGAAATAGAGGAAAAAGGAAAAAAGGAATCCGGACGAAAATCTAATTTGAACGCATGCCGAATATAGAAAAGAAAATACACTATGATAAAACACCTTTTTTGCGCCGATATACGCCCCAATATGCGGCAAAAATATGCTGAAATCTGCGGTTCGTCCGCGTCGATAGCGCTTCAATTGTCATGAAAGGATTACGATTGGCCCGTTAACGTCCATGGGGCAGCTATGATGACGACTTTTTCGAGCGAATAGAGGCAACCGGATTCATCTTTATAAAGAGGCTATAATAGCTATTTGTATTGACCCTCTTTATTGGAGAATGGTATATTGAATACGTCCCCCAAAATCAATATCATTTTTACCGAGTCCTTAACAATAGATTGGCCTGATGAGGAAAAGGATATCATCCGCAGCCGTTGTTGCTCTTAAGCAAGCATTGACGGAGGTTTATTGGTACAAGGGAGATTTAAGAAGCTTCTTGTCAACGACTCTTTCCAACCCGTCTATACTCGGCGGCATCAATTGGTCAGATTACAAAAGAAACATCGTTGGGCGGGTGGTTGATTATTTGGTCAGTTATCAAGATGACCTGCAATCTGATTTACTCCGCTTAATGCATGAAGTAGCAAACATGAAGGATTTCTCTCATCTTGAGCAGTTAGAAGACGGTCGAGCAAAGGTCCAAAAAGCAAAGGCTTCGGTTCAGGCTTTGCAGACATTCACTGCCGTCAATGCAAAGATTGATGAAAATGACAAGGCGGCGGAGAATAGAAGGCAACAAGCATACCAAAAATGTCTAAAAATAACCGCTGTAAAACAGAAGCTCTGCGATATTAATACGGAATACATATCAATGATTAGCATGTCCGATGCCCAAAAACGTGGGTACATGCTAGAAAAAATACTTAAAGATGTTTTTGAGCTATTTGACCTCGACCCTAAGGCTTCATTTAAAATTGTAGGCGAGCAAATCGACGGTGCCTTCACATTTGACAGTACCGACTACCTCTTAGAAGCCAAGTGGCAAAATCCCTTGATTACTACTGCTGATTTGGACATACTTGCAGGTAAGTTATCAAGGAAACTCGACAATACACTTGGTCTCTTTTTGGCAATAAACGGCTTTTCAAAAGATGGGATTCTTGCACATTCTACTGGCCGCAGAATTATGATTCTTATGGATGGCTCACATCTTATGGCTGTATTGGAAGGCAGAATTGACCTTATACAACTCCTTTTGCGAATGAGACGCTATGCCTCTCAAACAGGGGAAATTTACTTGCCTTTGCATGAAGTCATGAACATATCTTAAAAATATTTTCAATTGTTCATTGGATGCGTAGGTTTTTTGTTCGGGGCAACTCATTGCAAAACGCAACAAAAAGGAGGAATATATGGTATGGAATATAGCCGACTTGCAGAAGCGATTTAATCAAAAACAGCGCTTAATAGAGAGTGATCTTGAAGGAATGCGGCACCATAAAATCCCTCAAGATGGAAGATATGAACGTTTTTATGACGAGCAGCTTGGTGCGCTTTATGTTTATAAAATAATTGAAACAACTGCTGCGCTATCTGGACCAATGCGATTTTTAAAAAATTTAAAGGATATGCTCGAAGAGGAACCACAAGATATTGATGACGGTTATTTAAAAGATAGAGTTGTCAGAGGGTGGAAAAAGGAACTTGAAAGATTAATAGCAGAATTTGAAACACATTTAAAAGGGAATGTTTTAAAGAATGAATAAAATGTAGCTGATTGTCAATTATTAATGAGAGCGAAATATTGATGACATTTTAGGTGTTCATGGTAAATGTGTTGTGCTATACGCCATTCAACATGCTCAGGGCGAACGGATATCGGAATGTCACCTATATAATGACCGGATTAATAAGTACGCGATAGGTTGGCGACAGTTCTGGAAGAGTTTTTGAGGCGATCGCCAATAGACTTTACTTGCCATAAAAGAGGATTTATATATGTCCACTGACTCAAATATGGTTTGGTATCATTGCTTATGGGGTCCAAAATCAGAATGGTTATGGGCAATGTTGCAATTTGTGGCAGTAGCAATAACAATTATATTTGTCATTAGACAACTTTATCATCAGCGTGTATCGAATTTATTGTCTATCCTGAATAACTTTAACTCTAGATGGAATTCTGATAAAATGATTCAAAGCAGACAACACATATGCAAAGAATATAAATCCTCTCATTTAGAAATACTAGCCCCAGAAGAAGATGTTTTGGCGTTTTTTGAAGAAATGGGTCTGTATTTAAAAAAGGGCGTTCTAGATGAAGAATCAATTTGGAACATGTATAGTTATTTAATCGTACACTATTGGGCTATTCTTATTCAAAAAATTAAGAAAATGCGGGCAGATGAAAGTGATAATACATATTTTGATAAGTTTGAATATCTATTGAATCGAATGAATAGGTTTACCCAACGATCTAATTCCCCAAAGATAACACCAACAGAAAGTGACATTAGTAAATTCATTTACGGCGAATTACTCGTGGAGATGCGCAAAAAAGAAAGCACATCGAAAGGAATATTATCATGCCTAATAGCCTTCGGGGAGATCATCTGTAAGTGGCTGTAACAATAAACGAGGTCAGGCCGCATAGTTCTTTTGACCGCCTGCCTCCTGCAAAGTATTTGAAGAATTGGATCGAAGAAAACCAGGAAAAACTCTCATTATCGGTGGCACTGTAGCCCGGGGCACGTCAGAATGAAAACGCAAAAAATGAGAAACCTATGCATGACCCCGTCCGCATAAATTCAACCTTTAATCAGTAATATCTTCCCCTGATCAGCGCACGGCCAAACATGAAGTACCACCCTGAATTTATCATGGAAAAGATGCCGAATCCCGCCAATGCCCAGGTAGTGAGCTGGATATTCAACCTGCGCGCTTTTTCATGTAACGCATCATGTTGAATATCCGCCCTGCCGCGGACGATCAGATACGCCAATAAGACAACGACCATGGGCGACGCGTATCCGATGTTGTAAAGAACGATATAGCCGATGGCGAAGGGAAGCCGCAGATGCAAGAGAGCGTATTTCCCGAGTGAAATTATATAGGGGAAGGACAATGGAAACGACGTCACGGATACCATCGCGCCAATGGAAAAAGCGAACAATCCATTCATCGATTTGAGTTTTGCAAGAACGAAGTTTTCGGCTCGACCGGGCCGTTCATGTTTCTTCCTGCGGAAATACCAGAAACCGATTACGGTCATGACGATGCCGACGATGAACTCGGATTGATAATAGGGCGGATCGGGAATGGAGGAGGACGACGGTAAAAATCTGTCGAGAATGATACGCAACTGGTCCAGGGTAAGGTATCCGGCAACGCCGCAGCCGAAGTAGGCGCCGCAAAGGCCGACAAGGTACCAGCAGGCGTTGCGCACCGGCTTGTTGGTGGTAAGCAACAGGATGAAAATGATAATCTGCTGCGTGGTAGAGACGCTGTCGAACAGCGACATCGACAGGGTAAACAGGATGGTATGCATGGCGGAAGGACCGTGAGCCGATCAAGTCCTTTTATAAACGTTCAGGCCGATTTTTATATCATCCTTTTCGGGTATGGATACATTGCCTTCGGTTGAAGCGATGATAATGCTCTTGCCCGAAGACGATCTGCCGAAATCCTTTGAAATATCAACCGTTATGGTCAGTATGTTGCCGCTCAACTTCAGTTCACAGTTTTTCATGAAAAATTGCTCCCTCGCGGGTTTGAACGTGGGGTCGATTATTGACTGATAGGTATTCGATATCCCGGAGACGGGTGAACGTCTCCGAGGGAAAATATACGTATTTCTGCGCATCGTTATCAAAAATGGAAATCGCGCTCGGCTGGAGCGCGGCGCACATGCTGCGGGAAATGGCAGCCCGTGGTGGAGAAAAATCGACAAATAATCCCGATAATATCCAGCTTCGTTCCCCGTATTTTTAGTGTAGTCAGAGCAGGAGAAGTGAGGATAAGGCGCAACGCAAGAGCAGTGTATGTTTTGAGTGTATTTAAAGCAGTTAATCAAGGAGCAGGGTTGGGCTTGCGTTGCGCCTTTTTTTGATTTTGAAAAAATGATTGCTCGACAGGGGGCCGGTCCGCGATAATCGCAGCCAATCCTATTTGCGTAGCGCCGCCAATCTCCTGAACAAGTCAGTTTCCTGTTCAGTGAGATGATCGGGCAGTTGAATTTCCACCGTCACGAACAAATCTCCAAATACATTTTTCTTGCCCGCAACCGGCATGCCGAGTCCGCGAAGCCTGAGCACCTTATGATTGGGCGTTTCCTTCGGAATATCGACTTTGACGGCGCCTTTCAGGGTCTTCACCAGAGCCTTTCCGCTCAGCACCGCGGTATATAATTCGACGGGGAGTTTACGGTTGAGATCGTTCCCCTTGCGGTGGAATTCAGGATGCGGCGCAATCTTGACCGTGAGGTAGAGATCGCCCTTCGGACCTCCATTTATTCCATCCATCCCTTTTTCCGGGATCCGCAATACCTGGTCGTTGGCGATGCCGGGCGGAATCGTTACTTTGATCTTCTGGCCATCGAGCAGAATAAGTCGCACGGCGCCATGATAGGCTTCTTCCAGGGTGACCGTTGTATCCGCGTTGAGGTCGTCACCCTTGAAGACGGCGCTTCGACCCTGCTTTCTTCCGCCGCGCCGCCCGAACAGCAATTCAAACAGATCGATGTCGTCGCCCGAGGCGAACATCGATTCGAATTCTTCAGGGTTCACCCCCTGCTTCCGGGCGCCGCCGGAGGCCGCATACTTCGACCAGTCAAACCCTCCCGGCTGCGCGCCGGACTCTTCGTACTGTTTGAAATCCGCGCCGAACTGGTCGTACTTCTTCCGTTTTTCCGGATCGCTGAGCACCTGGTGCGCATCGTTGATCTCCAGGAACTTCTCGTTGGCCGCCTTGTCTCCCCTGGTTTTGTCCGGGTGATACTTGACAGCGAGTTTGCGATATGCCCTTTTGATCTCTTCGGTGGTGGCCGTTTGAGGAACGCCTAATATTTTGTAATAGTCTTTGTAGTTCATTGTGTCTTTACTTAAGGTTATGGTCGCGCTGTCAGAGCCGTTTGCGGATGGATTCCAATTCCAGCCGATGTTTCCCGGTGATTGCGGGGTACGCCATCGGAAGTTCATTCAAGGCATCAAGCGCGATTTTTGAAACGATCAACCGGGCATTCTCCTTATCGTCGGCGGGAACGACGTACCAGGGCGCATGGGGAATGCTTGTCGCACTCAGGCACGCCTCGTACGCCTTCATGTACTCTTTCCAGTACTTTCTCTCGTTAAAATCAGCCAGGCTGAATTTCCAGATCTTGCCGGGTTCATCAATGCGTTCGAGAAATCGCTTTCGCTGCTCCTCCTTCGACAGGTGCAGAAAGATCTTGATGATCCGCGTGCCGTTACGGTGGAGATGCTTCTCCAGGTCTACGATGGAACGATAGCGCTCCTCCCAGATGGTCTTTTCGTCGAGCTTTTTATCCGGAAGCCCCTGGCCGCGGAGAATCTCCGGATGCACGCGAACGATGAGCACCTCTTCGTAGTAGGAGCGGTTGAAGATGCCGATTCGCCCGCGTTCCGGCAGGCGCCGGGTGGTACGCCAGAGAAAATCGTGCCTCATTTCCTCGGCGCTCGGCTGTTTAAAGCTGCAAACCTCGCAGCCTTGCGGGTTGACCCCGGACATGACGTGACGGATGACGCCGTCCTTGCCGGCGGCGTCCATACCCTGAAAAATCAGCAGCACGGCATAACGGCCGCTTGCGTAAAGAAGGCGCTGCCGCGAACTCAACGCCGCGACGTGCTCTTTAATGAGTTTTTGATAGTGCTCCTTCGAGTCGTACAAGGGCTTCACCATCGTCGGCCGCTCTTTGAGTTTGACCTTTTCTCCGGGCCGCACCCGGAATTTTTTTCCATTGATATTCATCTTTATCCTTTCGACCTGCCTGTCGCATCAAATTCCGTCGTTTTGTTTTGTAGATTTATTTTTGCGAATCTCCCGCTCAGCAGCTTCCCAATCCTGAACCGCATGACCTTCCCGGCGGCCTTCCTGCTCGTATAGTTCATAGGCCCGCCCGGCGATCTGCGGCGTCAAATCGGAGGGAGTCCCGGTTTTGACCGGATCGAAAATCCGATACGCCAGCAGCTTCACGCGGTCACTCACGAGCGCCCATAGCAGCGCATATCCCCATACAAATCCGGCCCAACCCCAGCCGAGGGGTGTCATGAGGAACCCATAGACGGCAATAAACGTCGCTATGATTTGTGTGCCGAGCACCGCTATCCATAAAATCCGGGCCGGGCGGATGGACCAGAACGGACCGCGCGTCCGGGTAAGGAAGATCGTCAAATGTCCCGCCACGGATAGCATCAAATACATCATGGGCTGGAGATGCTTGTGATCGAGGTGAAAAACGCGGTCACCAAGGAAGAACAGGCCAAACGATGCTATGGGACCAATCACGCCCAGCACGGTGGCGATCCCCAGCACCATGCGCATGTTCCAGGACTCGGGCTGGTTCTTGTAATGAACGTTGTCATAGGCAATGGACAGAATGGCGCCGTCGTTGAGAAGCGCGAGCATCACGATCATCACCGCCGTCAATGGATAAAAGTTAAACACCAGGATCGCCAGCGTCATGAAAAGCAGCACGCGCAGCGTCTCGGCGATGCGGTAGATGGCATAGCTGTTCATCCGCTGGAAAATCTTCCGGCTCTCCTTGATCGCGTCAATGATTACCGACAGACCGGGCTTCAAAAGCACGATGGCTGCCGCGGCCCGCGCCGCGTCGGTCGCACCGGAAACGGCGATGCCGCAATCGGCCTTCTTCAGCGCGGGGGCGTCGTTTACCCCGTCGCCCGTCATGCCGACGATGTGACCGAGTTTTTGCAGGACATCCACAATGTGGAACTTGTGTTCGGGATACACCTGGGCAAAACCGTCCGCCTTCTCGATGGACTTAGCCATCTCAACGCTCTCTTGCTTTTTGACATCGCCAAGGCCCCCGGCATCGAGGATATTTGCGCCCATGTCCAGTTTTTTTGCGGTTTCCTGCGCAATGGCCAATGCGTCACCGGTCACCATCTTGACATTTACGCCAATTGTCCGTGCGGTTGCGATGGTTGCTCTGGCATCTTCGCGCGGCGGATCGAACAGGGGCAACACCCCGCAAAACTGCCACTTTCCATCCTCTCCAGTCCGTGCCACGCCGAGCGAACGGAAGCCGCGCGCCGCGAAATCGCCAACTGTTTTTTCGACAAGGGGCTTTACCTGTTCGGCATTGGTCGACAATGTCAGTATCACCTGCGGCGCGCCCTTTGTCGTCTTGAACTCCTTTCCGTCCGCGCCCTTGACGGTCGCCTCCGTGCGCTTATGCACCGGGTCGAACGGCTGGAAATGAAGCACCCCGTAAGCCTTTAACGAACCCCCGTCTTTAAGTCCGCCCAGAACAGCCAGGTCGATAGTGTCGTTATTTTCCGCGCGCGATGCCAGCGCTGCATAGAGTATCACCTGTTCGGTAGAAACATTATTCAGGCTGAACGGATCGCCCAGCGTCAGTCTGTTCTGGGTCAGGGTGCCGGTCTTGTCCGAGCAAAGGATATCCACGCCGGCCAATTCCTCGATAGCCACGAGCCTGCTCACGATCGCTTCTTTTTTAGCAAGCAGGCGCGCGCCGGCCGCCATGGTGACCGATAATACCGTCGGCATCGCCACCGGAATCGCGGCCACGGTCAGCACAAGCGCGAACTGCAAGGTCGTGAGGAACGGGTCGCCGCGGAAAATCGCCACGCCAATAATCACCGTCACCAGAACTACCGCGAGCATGATCAGGTAATTACCGATCTTCAGCACCGCTTTTTGAAAGTGGCTGACGGAATGCGCCTCCTGCACCAGTTGCGCCGTCTTGCCGAAATAGGTATTGGCGCCCGTCGCATACACCAAGGCTTCTATTTCGCCCTGGCGGATAATCGACCCTGAAAACACGGCTTCGCCGGGCTTGCGCTCGGCGGGCAAGGATTCTCCTGTCAATGCCGACTGATCCACCTCCACCGGATCGCCATCCAGTAATCGCGCATCCGCGGGCACGATGTCGCCCAGCCGCATGCGGATGATATCGCCAGGCACCAGCTCACGCGCCGCCGGGGTGGTCCATTTTCCGTCGCGTTTCACCCGTGCCTTGACCGCCAGCTTGGATTTCAGGGCCGCAATGGCATTGCCCGCCTCGTGTTCTTCCCAGAATCCGACCACGGCGTTGGCAACAAGCAAAAGGAGAATGATGAAAAAATCCGGCCAATGCCGGACCGCGCCCGACAGAATAACCGCAACTTCAATCATCCACGGAATGGGACCCCAGAAATAGGAGAGGAATTTCAGGATCTGGTTGGTTTTCTTTTCTTCAATCTCGTTAGGCCCATATTGGGCGAGCCGTTTCTGCGCCTCGGCCTGAGTGAGGCCGTCCGGCGACGATCCCAATTTTTTCGCTACTTCCGGCATGGGCAGGGTTTTCAAATCTTCTTTCGGGTCGGGCTTGGCATCCGGTTTGGCGCCAGGCTTCGATTCCGGTTTGGATTCGGGAACCTTGGGCTGGTCGGTATTAGGGTTCATAAGGTGTATCCTTTCACGCTTTTAAATTCTCATCTGACGAGCTAATGTCAGCGACTAAGCCACCGGAAGGCCCTTTCTACAAATTGCTTCGCGTCTTTCTCGATGCAAACACCATGAGCGACAATTAACTTATCGAAGTCCCACGAAAGCAATTTTTCAAGTGATCGTCGTGCAAGATTTCGATTAGTGAAAGAAAGTCTGATGTCAAGCGCAACGCCGCCATACGGAAATGCAACGCCTTCGAGCTTAAACAG
>Ga0187851_10000252_pt1 | contig 54799 bp, 41 predicted proteins | sample June2016WEW_6_10_FD_132997 | JGI IMG/M metagenome (GOLD analysis project Ga0187851, IMG submission 132997) | Peatland microbial communities from SPRUCE experiment site at the Marcell Experimental Forest, Minnesota, USA - June2016WEW_6_10 | ecosystem: Environmental > Terrestrial > Soil >... | reverse complement strand
CAGCGAACGATCGGACTTGCAGGCGGCGGAAGCACAGGTCCGGGCCGCCGAGCGTTCGCGATCCGCTGCGCGCGCAGAACGTCTTCCAGCGCTCTCTCTAAGCGCCGACTACGGCGCCATTGGGACCAACCCTTCCAATGCTCACGGGACATTTGCGGTAGTTGGCAGCCTGAAGTTTCCGATCTGGCAGAGCGGCCGGATCGAGGGCGATATCGAGCAGGCCAACGCGGCCTTAGCACAACGGCAGGCGGAACTGGAAGACCTCCGCGGGCAAGTAGAAGCCGATGTCCGGAAAGTTTATCTGGACCTGGAGGCGGCCAGGAGCCAGGTGGAGGTTGCGACGGAGAATCTTCAGGTGACGAAAGAAAATCTCAAATTGACCCGCCAGCGTTATGAGGCAGGAGTGACCGACAACGTTGAGGTAGTGCAGTCCCAGGAGTCCGTCGCGGGCGCGGAGCTGGACTATATCAATAGCGTGTTCGCGCACAATGTGGCGAAGCTGAGTCTGGCGCGTGCGGTTGGGCAAGCGGGAGACAACTTTGCACAGTTTCTGCAGACCCGCTAGCTGCCGTTAGAAAACCTGCCGCTTGATTGGGCGGACGAGGATATTGAGATAAAGGACCGCAAGCCCGACTTGGGCGAGATCGAAGAAGATACCTCCGAAGTCTGAAGGCCCGGGCCGGCACATTGCAGATTCTTGCCAATTGGAGCCCACGAAGAGCGCATCCCTGAACTCAGAAGGGCAAAAGGGGGTTGCTCGATCTTTTATTGAACCCGCCAAACGAGCCGTGCCAATTTACGCACGCCATCGCAAGAACGCCCCAACACCGCCGATCGATTCGAGCAATGTTGCGTCTTCAATAAACGTCACAGCCGCTCCGGTCTGCTTGGCTTTCGTCACCAACAGATCGGGAAGAGAGACCTGCCGTGGTTCTTCGCTCTCAGTTCCTCCCTGAGAATCGGGGATCTCCGGCGCGAGGATGGCTTCCACTTCCTCCAGCTGGGGATGGCTCGCCTCAAGCGCGCCGCTGATGAGCAGTTCATCGACTTGCCCATTGGCCAGTGCATCGAGCGTCTCCTCGAACCCCACTACTGCCAATCCGCGGGCGCGATATTGCTCGATCAGCCGGTCCACTTTTTCCCCCGCGGTCTTGGCTTCCTGCTCCTGTAGCTTTTCTAGAGTGGCAGTCAGGACATCCTGATCGGAGGCATGAATATCCAGTTTCATCACCTCCACCATGGGAACCATTTCCTGAGGCAGTTGTTCTTGAAGCAGCGGAATCACAACCGAATCTCCGGCAAGAATGATGTGACTGACGTGATCGTCGCGCACGATCTGCGCCAGCCGCTCAATCACCTCTTTGGCGTGCTCCTGATGGGCGTTCCCCACGCGCCGCTGGTAGCGGGCTTGCGACCATCCACCGACCTTGACTCGATGAACTTTCTTGCCTTTCACTTCTTCCGCGTCGATAACATGGCCTAGCCCGAAGACAAAGATACGCGCCGTGTTCGTATCCGTGAGCACCGCGGCGTACCGCGGGTATTGCTCATCGAGATGGGCCAGTTGAAACAAGTCAGGTTGGTTGTAGGCATACACGCGGGTTTCGTTGACAGGGGTGGTTAACTGAATTGCCTCGAAGAATTCTTCCATGCCCCAACACGCGAATATCGCGACACCGTTGGCTGCGGGGTCGATTTTCTCGGTGACATAGGAAATGATTCGCTCCACGTCCCGCTCGAAGCTGTGACGCTCGGGCGAATTCGGTTCCCAGGTCCGGGCCAGAGCTTTGAATTCCCGATGAAGATACGGCGCCACGTCGGGTGTACGTCCATGCTGGTCAGGCTGAGTGTTCAGGTAGACGCTCAACACCGGTAACGTGGTGGGCTCGAATGCCACCAGCCGCGCGAGAGGCTCTTCGATTGTGGTCGCAAGCTGCTCTGTGATTGTGGATGCCATGCCAGAGGATGAGCACGCCGCGGGCCAGGAAGCTGCGAATCAAGTTCGGAGGGGGCACGCACCGGCGGGCTCAGATTGCTGCATCGCTAGCCCCGCCGGGCGGCACGTCAACAGGCGTTGATTGGTCAACCGATGTTGATTGAAAGATACACGCCGGGATGGACGGGATCGACCAGGACATACTCGCCATTCAGGAAGTCAACGTAAACGTTGTCAGTATAGAGCCACGCCACAGGCCACGCCTCCACAAGATTGAACGAATAACCGCCGTATTGAAAACGTCGTCCCCCGCCGGCGAAGTCGGAACGGTTCACGTGAAACGTGTGGCCGCTGCCAAAACTGGCACGGAATTTAGCGTCAGGAATACTCCCATGGCCTGCCGCGGGCTGTGTCCGGCTAGCTTGTTGGCGTTGCGCCGCCGGCTTGGCTTGTTGCTGTTTCTGAGCGCGTTGCGGTTGCGCTGCCGGCTTGGCCTGTTGCTGTTTCTGACCTTGTTGTGCTTGTGCTGCTGGCTTGGCTTGTTGCTGCTTCTGAGCATGTTGCGGTTGCGCTGCCGGCTTGGCCTGTTGCTGTTTCTGTGCGTGTTGCGGTTGCGCTGCCGGCTTGGCCTGTTGCTGTTTCTGTGCAGGCTTAGCTTGTTGCTGTTGTTTCTGCTCTGGTTGCTTCTCCTGTTCGTGTCCCTGCGCGTAAACGGGAACAACGGCTCCGGGAAGCAAGAACAGAATTGCTGTAGCTAGAACGTCAATTTTTTTCATAAGGGTTGCCTCGATTGCAACTCACTCTCAGGTAATGCAACCCGAAGCCCGCGCCGCATGGCCTGTCGAATCCTGTTGCCAAAAGCCCCCAAGAAGAGCTGCCACGGCGGCTCTCAGATGAAATCTGCGAGCGGAAGCCGAGTGTCCATCGTCAAAAAACATCGACCTCATTCGGTCATGTGACCTCTTTTGGTCTTTAAACTGAATTGGAAGCCGGAGACGCGCGCCGGATCGACCAGGCACACCACTCCGCAAAGCAATTCATGTTTATTTTGACTTGTACGGGCAGGCGCCCTTTTTTGGGTGACGCGGCGAGCCTGGTTCCACGGTGAAGGGTGACGATGCAATGCACCGCCCGGCGCATTAATCGCGCCGAGAGAAAAACGTGCTCCGGACGGAGCCGTCCTCATTTACTTCTCGAACACTTCTTCAATCTGGCCGACTTTCTTTTGAACTTTGCCGGCCACGTTCTCGGCCGTGCCTTTGTCCTCTAAGTTAGGATTGTTGGCGGCTTGGCCTGCCTTCTCTTTGACCTTACCCTTCACTTCGTGAAAACTGCCTTTGATCTTGTCTTCGGTACTGGCTTTCATGTGTTTTTCTCCTATTTGTACGGCTGGGCCTTAACGGCGCCATTCCTAGTGCGTGCACGGCCCATGCCAATACTTGCATCTCCACGAGCTAGCAATCGTTGGCGCTCGATTAGGCCCCCAGGGCGATAACGATATATGGTCATGTGACCAGAGGTGGTCACGGCCGCACCAGCCGGTAATCGGACGCCACTTATGCGCCTCTTAAGCTGCGGCGCTGTTCCCCGGCGATTCCACGAGGACATGCCCGATCCAGAAGGGGTTGGCCCGCCTCGTGCACATTACCGAGGGTTGAACCGGCGCTTGCCGGTAGCCGATGGATCATTGGCGAGAGGAGACACGATGCATATTCGCTTCATTCGTACACTATTGTTGGCAGGAGCAACACTGTTCCTGTCGACGGTATCTTTTGCGCAAGTCGGCGTAGCCATCACAGTCGCGCCCCCTGAGCTGCCCGCCTACGAGCAGCCCATATGCCCCGGCGACGGTTATATTTGGACGCCTGGGTACTGGGCTTGGGATGGTGAGTATTACTGGGTACCGGGCACGTGGGTGATGGCCCCCGAGGTCGGCTACCTGTGGACTCCGGGCTATTGGGGCTGGGCCGGGAGCGGATTTTTTTTCAATGAAGGCTACTGGGGCCTGTCAGTAGGGTTCTACGGCGGAATCGACTATGGCTTCGGATACTTCGGCCATGGTTATGAAGGTGGCCGCTGGGATAACGGACATTTTTTCTACAACTCTGCGGTGAATCGGCTGGACACCAACGCCATCCACAACGTTTACAACGAAAGGGTGAACGAGAACGTTAACCGCGTCAGCTACAACGGCGGTAATGGCGGGCTCAACGCGCGCGCCACGTCTGAAGAAGAGGCTGCCGCGCGTGGCAAACATATTGGGCCTGTATCCGCTCAAACGCAACATGCTTGGGCTGCCCACAATAACCCCCAGCAACGGCTTTCTGCGAACCACGGCGCGCCGCCAACCACTGCGACTCCTCGCGCCAACCTTGCGTCCCATCCTAAGGAACTGCCGCCTATCGAGCGCCCCGCTACTTCCAAGACGGGGAACGCGAAGCAGGACCAGAAATACCAGAAGGAGCAGGAAAAGGTAATCGCGAAGCAGAACCAGGATCGGCAAAAACTCCAGCAGACGCAGGAAAAGGAACATCAACAGTTGGCGAAACAGAAGGCTGCTCCAGAAAGAGTGCAGCAAGTGGAGCAGAAGCACCAGCAACAGACGCAGCAAATGCATCAAGCACACACGCAGCAGATGCAGCAGATGCAACAGAGACAGTCAGCCGGCGCCGGAGGAGCTCGTGGCGGCGGGCGCCGGTGATCGAATTTCCAGAGCGTGATGTTGGCGGTTGCCGGCTACGCCGGCTCAAGTTCGGTGAAGCGCTTTTGGATGTGAAAGAGTGAGCGACCAAGTGGCGAAGGAAACGCCCAAGTTCGACTGGGTAGCTGCGCGTTCCTCATGCTCTCTGCCGAACATATTCAAGGAACGCAGATTACAAGTAGAAGAAGACGTTAAGACTCGCAATGCTCTGCGCCCCAATAATTCCCCTTATGAGTTTTCGGTGGTCGAAAATAGCGGTGACTTTACGGTTTTTCTAGAAGCCAAAGATGCCGACGGGTCGGTAGTATTCAGCCTCGCCGAGCACGCCCGTTGTAGTGCGGGATGATAAAAGCACAAAGACATTTGAGGTGACCCGGACCTTCAATGACGGGGGCGAGTGCAAGCTGAATGATCGTTAGAGGATGGACCGACCACGGGATGTCGAGTGACCAAATACGGTCGCTATGCTACAGGTGGCCAGAGAAGCCCAAATTTGAGGGAGACTGGACAACTTCAAAACTGGAGCAAGTGTGTCGCGCCCACCATTCCCGCAGTTCCAAATCTGCAACGCGCAATTGGGATCTCTAATTATTTCCTGGTCTCATTTTGCGGGCCACTTCCTCCGAGAACCGCACGGGAGCGAGCCCGGGTGCGAGCCAGAACAGGGCGCACATTCCTGCCAACGGCAGCACAGCGGCAATCGTGAACGCCGGCGCGTACGAATAATGATCTACCAGATAGCCGGTCGCAAGGGGGAACAGGATGCCGCCCAGGCCACCGCTCAGGCCGGTGAGTCCGGTGACACGTCCCACGGCGGCGGCGGGAAATAGGTCGCTGATGGAAGCGAACATGTTGGCGGAATAAAAAGTGTGGCCGAACAGTACCACGCCGATAATCGCGATGGCCCACGCGACGTTCGGCGCTGCTACGACAGCCAGGCTGCCGAGGCAGCATACTGCGCCGATGGTCATGGTGATCCCGCGCGTCATCGACGGCCGGAGTCCCTTCGATAGCAGCCTGCCCGCCGCCCAACCTCCTCCGATACTGCCTGCATCGCCCAACAGATACGGCAGCCAGCTAAAGGCGCCGATCGCCACCAGGCTCATGCCACGAACGTTGTAGAGGTAATCCGGCATCCAGTACCAGAAGAATTGCATTACGGGCCCGGCTAAGAATCGGCACAGCATCAGCGCCCAGGTCTGGCGGTAGCGCAGTAATGCGAGCGCACTCACCGCTGGGGTCGCCGCGCTGCCCGTTGCGCCACGCTCCTCGCCCGCTGACATGAGATAGATCCGGCGCCAACAGATCACCCAAACCACACCAAAGACCGACGGCACCAGAAACGCCGTCTGCCATCCGAACCACTGATTGAGAGCAACAATTAAGGGCGGCGCCAGGATGGATCCGATCATGGACCCGCCATTGAACACTCCAACCGCCAGCGTTCTTTCCTTTTCCGGAAACCAGCGCGTGACCACTTTCATGGCGCCCGAAAAATTGGCGCACTCACCCGTGCCCATCCAGAAGCGCAACACAGCGAAAGTCCACACCGAGCGGCCGAAAGCATGCAGCCCCGTGGCGAGCGACCACCACAGCACCGCGAAGGAAAAGCCGAAACGCGCGCCGAGACGATCCATCAAAATTCCCATCGGGAATTCCGCCACCATCATGCCGAACTGAAAGGATGCCACGATGCGGCCGTACTCTGTACTGTTGAAGTGGAAGCTCTCTTTCAGCTTCGGCGCCAGTATGGAGAGCGTTTGCCGGTCTATAAAATTGATGACTGTTATGGAGAACAACAGAGCGAGGATGGTCCAGCGCAAGCGATCCGGCGCCGATGGTTTTTCGTCTATCATGTAGATCGATGAAGGGACGTTTGCAATGATAGCTCGCCGGGCTTTCGTGATGGGCTTAGCGTCATCCTATCTACTCGCGGACTCGATGCGCGGAATTTCGCTCGGCTGCCAGACAAACGCATGGCCCGTGGATCCGGCTCGCTTCGACACGCTGCTCACGGTGATGGGAAAGATTCGCGAGCTCGGTTTCGCGGGTTTCGAGACCGGTTTCCGCAATCTGGAATCGCAAGCGGAGAATATCGAGGCCGCGCGCCAGAAGATCGCGTCGTCAGGATTGCAATTCTTCGGTGTCCACATTTTCCTGTCGCAGTATGACGAAGCGACGCATATCGCGCCCGCGGAGTTGTACGAAAAAGTCTGCCAGACCGGCGGAGCACTGGGCGCACAACGTTTGATATTGAGCGGTGCACCGGTATCGAGCGGCGATGAGTTAGCGCGCAAAGTGGCGGGTCTCCATCAAGCCGCGGTGTCGGCGAAGAAGCGGGGAATGAAACTGGCATATCACAATCACAACAAGGAATTCAGCAACTCCGCCTGGGAGTTCCAGGGCCTGTTGCGCCTCACCGATCCGAGCGAGGTGGGCTTTCTGCTGGACGCAGGCCACGCGTTCCAAGGCGGCGCCGATGTTCCAGCATTTCTCGAGGAGAACCATCGGCGGATCTCCGGTCTGCACCTGCGCGACTTTCGTGATGGCCGGCAAGTCCCGCTCGGTTCCGGCGACTTTCCCTTGGCACAGGTGGCCGCAGTACTCAAGAAGACTGGCTGGCGGGGCTGGGTGCTGGCGGAAGAGGAGCGCGAGGACGGATCGAAACCAGGCGAGCACGCGGTAGCGCCGGCCATCGCCGCATTGCGCGAGCAGTTTGGATGATTTAAGAAACTGAACAAAATCGATTGACAATGGGATATATTGGATTAGCATGAACTTCCCGCTTACCAGACGTGAAGTGATGAGAGGTGCGGCCGCCACAGCGATGACGGCGGCATCCTACCGCCGCGTCCTCGGAGCAAACTCGCGAATCGGTGTGGCGATGATTGGAGTTGGGCGGCGCGGACGTGAAGTTGGAGCGGGATTGCTCGCTGACAGTCGCGCTGAACTAGTGGCAATCTGCGACATTTACGATGTCCAGCGAACACGCGCCGTGGCCGCGTTCAAACTCCCGGATTCGGTGAAGCAACTCGTGGCGCATGAAGAGGCGCTGGCACTCGCGGGTGTCGACGCGGTTGTCATCGCAGCGCCCGATCACTTGCACGCCACGCTTGCAACTGCGGCGCTCGCCGCGCGCAAGCATGTTTATCTCGAAAAACCCACCATCCACAAATGGCAGGAACGAACCCAACTGGCCGAAGCTCTCGAAAGAAGCGGCACGGTTCTCCAGTGCGGCATGCAGCAGCGCAGTGGAGCGCACTATTGGCGGGCGAAGCGGGAAATCTTCCAAGCCGGGCGGCTGGGCAAAGTGCTATACGCCCGCTGCGTGTGGCATAACTTCCCATGGCAGCGCCGTGAAATTCCGCCGGGGCCAAAGCCCGCGGGATTGGACTGGGAACGCTTCCTCGGACCGGCGCCGCACATTCCTTACGAGGCGGTCCGGTATGATTCCTGGCGGTATTTTCCCGAGTATGGCGCAGGATTGCTGGCCGATATCCTCACGCACTGGGCCGACGTTGCGCAATGGATGTTGGATGATTACGCGCCTCAATCCGCCGTCGCCCAGGGAGGGATTTATGTGCTCAAGGACGGTCGCCGCAATCCCGATACTACGAGCGCGTTGATTGAGTACCACGACTGGAACCTGAGCTTTGAATCCTCCGTGTTATCGATTCGGAACGATCATCCCAGCGTGCTGTTTGAAGGAACCGAGGGCTTGCTGGATATTTCCCGCGAAGGATATACATATACGCCCCGCAGCGGCGCACCCGAGACGGTGAGCTCCACGGAAAATTTGGAGCGCGCTCACACGCGGAATTTCCTGGACGCCATCACCGGCGTCAATAAGCCAAACGCCAGTTTTGAAGCTGGAGTTTCAGCGACGCGTCCGGTACAGATGGCGCTGGAAGCTTATCGCACGGGGCAAAGAATTACCGACATCTTATGAAACTCTTCTGGTTTATTCCTACCCAAGGCGATGGACGCTACCTCGGCACCACTCGCCAGATGCGAGTTACCGATCACGGCTATCTTGGGCAGATTGCGCGCGCCGTCGACCAGCTCGGTTTTGAAGGCGTGCTGCTTCCCACCGGCAACTCCTGCGAGGACGCCTGGGTAGTGGCGTCTTCGCTTATTCCGCTCACTGAGCGTCTGAAGTTTCTGGTCGCTGTTCGCCCGGCAGTCATGTCCCCCACTTTGTCGGCGCGCATGACTGCCACGTTCGACCGTTTGTCGCGAGGCCGCCTGTTGATCAATGTCGTTACCGGCGGCGATCCAGAGGAAGCCAAGGCGGAAGGCGTATTTCTGTCGCATGACCAGCGTTACGAGGTCACCGACGAATTTCTCACCGTCTGGCGCGGCGCTCTATCCGGTGAGCCGATCACATTCAAAGGCAAGCATCTGAACATTGAAGGCGCCAAGGTGATTTGCCCGCCAGTGCAAAAACCGCATCCGCCGCTTTATTTCGGTGGTTCGTCGAAAGTCGCGATTGAGCTTGCGGCCCGGCAAGTGGATGTCTACCTTACGTGGGGCGAGCCGCCGGCGCTGGTGGCTGAAAAAATCGCGCAGGTACGCCGCCGAGCGGAGGAGTTAGGCCGCAACATCCGGTTCGGCATTCGTCTTCACATTATCGTGAGGGAGACCGCGCAAAAAGCGTGGAACGCGGCCAACGAACTTATCCAATACGTGGATGATGAGACCGTTGCGAACGCGCAGAAGTCGCTGGCGCGTTTCGATTCGGAAGGCCAAAAGCGCATGTCCGCGCTGCATGGCGGCAGTCGCGATAATTTGGAGATCAGCCCAAATCTCTGGGCGGGTGTCGGCCTGGTCCGCGGTGGCGCGGGGACGGCGCTGGTGGGCGATCCCGAGACCGTTGCCCAGCGGTTGCTCGAATATTCCGATTTGGGGATCGAAACATTCATCCTATCTGGTTATCCACACCTGGAGGAGTCCTATCGAGTCGCGGAGCTCCTGTTCCCGCTGCTGCCCTTCGCGAATCGGCCTGTCCAAGGGGACGGTGGAGTGGCGGCTATCGCGGGCAATGAGTTTCGTATCGAGCGCTAGCCAAGGCAAGATTTCTTGTGTCAGCCTCTTGACATTGAGCCCAAATCTCCGTATTCTCTATCTACAATGCGCGGTATCAATCGCAACTTTACTACCTGTTGCTGTTGTTAACGCTCACGCCACGTTGCCCCAGGAAGAACAAAAATATGACATACACAGCGCGTAGCTTTTTTGTATTCGTTGCCGGAACCCTGGTTGCGTTATTGTTGTTGGCCAACCGCGCCACCGGTCAATACACCACAGCCAGTCTGAGTGGGACCGTGGCGGATCAAACCGGAGCGGTAGTGCCGGACGCCAAGATTACCGTGCAGAACACGGACACCGGATTTACCCAGAGCGTTACTTCCAACTCCGCCGGCGAATATCTCTTCTCCCGTTTGCCCGTCGGGAACTACAAGCTGACCGCCGAAAAGACGGGGCTCACCACCTACGTGCAGTCCGGCATCCAGTTGGATGTGGGTCAAGCTGTCACGCAGAAGATCACGCTGAGCGTCGGCGCGGTGTCGCAACAGGTCACGATCTCCGCGGATGCATCGCTGGTGACGTCGCAATCGGCGACGGTCAGCCAGGTAATCAGCGAGCGTCAGATTGTGGATCTGCCGCTGGATGGACGCGAAGTCCAACAACTGGTATTTCTGGCGCCCGGCATCACCGACGCGTCCACGCACTATTGCACTACCAACTGCGAAGGTGGAACTTATCCAGGAGAGCAGTACGCGAAAGCGAACGGCACATCCGCGAGCAGCATCAATTATCAGATGGACGGCGTCGACTACAACGACAGCTATATCAACTCGAACCTGCCTTTCCCGAATCCCGATGCCATCCAGGAGTTCAGCGTGGCGGATAGCAACTTAAGCGCGGAGTACGGCAACTCAGTAGGGGGGGTGGTAAATGTCGTCACAAAATCCGGGACCAACCAGATTCACGGCGATGGATTCGAATTTGTGCGCAATGGCGACCTAAACGCGCGCAACTTTTTCGCACCCACGCAAGATACACTGAAGCGCAATCAGTTTGGTGGCAGCATCGGCGGTCCCATCCAAAAGGACCATCTGTTTTTCTTCGGCACCTATCAGGGCACGCGAATCCGGCAGACGGCGCAGGGCTCCATTGCCTTCGTGCCCACTGCGGCCGAGAGAATGGGAAATTTCTCAGACCTAGGCGTACAGCTCACCGATCCGCTGAACAACAACGCTCCATTCGCGAATAACCAGATTCCTGCCAGCCGTCTCAGCCCGGTATCCCAGTATTTGCTGAACGATATTCCGTTACCCAATGGTCCTGGAGAGCAGATCACTTACCCGGGAGCGCCACAGATCCAGAACGACGACCAGTTCATGGTCAAGGTGGATTACATCCGCGGCAAACATCAACTCAGCGGCCGGTACTTCTGGACGAACTTCAACCAACCGGCATTTGCTTCGAAGACCGACCTGCTCGAAATAGCCGGCGGCAATCAAGTGCGCGTGCAGAATATCGCTTTCACTGACACGTATAGCGTGAGTCCACACCTGCTACTAAACACCTGGTTCGGCTGGAACCAGCAGAACGGCGGATCGACGTCGGGCGCACCCTTTTGTCTCCCCGCAGCGGGCGTGGAAATTGCGCAGACCACTGGTTCGTGCGAGATCTCGATCGGTGTCTCGGGAGGCTTCAGCATCCAGAGCAATCATCTGGGCGACTTCGATCGCGGCAGTCAGACTGGCCGCGAGGACATCACATTCATAAAGGGCGGACACGAGCTTCACTTCGGTGCAGAAGCGCTGCGCATCCGCGCACCGATGGCGAACACGTACCAGCAGAACGGTGTGTTCGGATTCGAAGGCGCTCTTTCGGGCAGCAGCATGGCGGATTTTATCCTCGGACAAGCCCAGCTCTTCACGCAGGACGGTGGCATCTACCTAAACTTCACCGGCATCAAGTGGAGCGCGTTCGTACAGGACAATTGGCGCGTCACTCCTCGCCTCACGCTCAATCTGGGGCTGCGCTGGGATCCCTGGTTCCCGTATCAAGACAGTGAAGGACGGGTGGGGTGCTACGTACCGGGTGCACAATCCACGCGATTCCCGAATGCGCCCCTGGGATTGCTTTTTGGCGGAAGCAATCACGATCCGGGCTGCCCATCGGCATCCATCAAGAGCTCTGCGGCGAATTTTGCTCCTAGACTTGGATTCGCTTACCGGCTGACGGACGACGGCAAGACCAGTATCCGCGGCGGCGGGGGAATCTACTACGCCATCCCCAATACAGTGGCCTTCCAGGATGTGGTCGGTATTCCGCCGTTTGCTCCGATCGTGAACCTGTATGAAACCGTGAGCGGCGGGAACGTCATCGCGCCTGGTGTGAGTTTTCAAAATCCGTATGGCAGCGCCGGCGTGTCCAATCCTTTCCCGCAGTTCTTCGGCGGCCTCAACAAGTCGGTCCCATCGAGCGCACCATTCCCGCAGGGACCGCTGACCTTTTACCAGATCTTCGCGCAAAACTATCAGCTGCCGGTGATCTATCTTTGGAACCTGACGCTGGAACGTCAACTCGGCGCCAGTTGGCTGGTGCGTGCGGCGTACGTCGGGAACAAAGGAGTTCATCTATCCGGCACGGGCGACCAGGAAGAGGGCCTGTATCAGGCCAATCCCGTGATTTACATTCCCGGCCAATCCAACGCGAACAACGAGCAGGCCCGGCGATTGAATCCGAACTACGGCCCGGTGAACGAGATCGACTCCAACATCAACTCCAACTACAATGGTCTGCAGCTCACGGTGGAAAAGCGCCTTACGCATGGCTTGACGCTGTTGGCGGATTACACGTGGGCCAAAGAGCTGGATGACTTTGCGCCGCTCAGCGGATCCTATGGCGACAATACTGTACCATTCGACCGGCACTTCGACTACGGCCCGTCCGATGATGACATCCGGAATGTTTTCAAGTTCTCCGGCGTGTACCAATTGCCGCACGTTGGCGCAAAGGGAGTGGCGGGCAAACTCGTCAACGGCTGGAATCTGAGCAGTACGGTGACCTGGCAGGGCGGGTTCCCATTCTCAATTTACAGTGGAGTGGACAACTCTTTCAGCGGGAACTACGAAGACAAGGCCGACTACGTGGGAGGTCCGGTGATGCTCGGTTCCGGACGGTCCACCGGAGCGATGGTTCAAGAATATTTCAATACCTCGGCGTTCACGGTAAATGCGCCTGGCACCTTCGGCAACACGGGGAAGAACATATTGCGGACACCGCCCACCTTCACGACAAATGCGGCGCTCATCAAGGATACGAAATTTGCGGAGCGTGCTTCGCTGCAGTTCCGCGTGGAGGCGTTCAATTTGTTCAATAACGTGAACTTCCCGCTCTCGACCAAGAACGGTTTGAACCATCCGGGTATCGACACTACAGTGACGGATGGGTCGTTTGGACAGATCCTGGCGGCGAACGATCCGCGCATTCTGCAGATTGCGTTGAAGTTCATATTCTAGGATGATCTACATGTGGGGCAGGCGCTCGCCTGCCAACTCATTTTTATTCTGGACATCATGACCCGAAGAGAACTCTTCTCCTCGTTTCTGGTTAGCGGCGCGGCCGGCGCGCTCGCATTCCCGGCGCGTTCAGCCGCGCAGGCGTCTTTTCCGGGGACGCCATTCCATGCCTACTCGCGCTGCCTTCCGGATTACCTGCGCGGACTCGCCAAGCAGGCTGTCGAAAAACGCGACGCTGAACTGGCCAAGCTGGTCACCCAGGCGGCGATCGATGCGCGGCAGAATTGGGTGCGCGAAACTCTATGGAAGTTGATCGGTGGGATGCCGGAGCGCACCGCGCTCAACGCGCGCACCACCGGATCGCTCGAGCGGGAACATTACAGAGTCGACAAGGTAATTTACGAGAGCCAGCCGAATTTGTTCGTTTCGGCGAACCTCTACGTTCCTAAGCAGGGCGACGGCCCATTTCCCGCCGTTCTGTTCCAGATGGGGCACACTGACGATGGTAGGTTCCATCCGAATTACCAACGCTGCTGCCAAGGATTGGTCCAGCTCGGCTTCGTTGTTCTGGCGTTTGATCCGATGGGTGAGGGCGAGCGTATTGAATATCCGGATTCCTCTGGTACGCATACGCGGCTGCAGGATACCGACTCGGAGCACACTGTGCCTGGTAAACAGATGCTGCTCTTTGGCGACACCGCTACGCGTTTCCAGCTTTGGGATGCGGTTCGCAGCCTGGACTACCTGCTCTCTCTTCCCATTGTGGATCCAAAACGCGTGGGAACCACCGGGCACTCAGGAGGCGGCACCCTGACGATGCTGCTCTCAGGCGCCGACCAACGTCTGGCGGCCGCCGCGGTGTGCATGGGGAACACCGAAAACCTGGCTGCGATCCCCTTCGTCTCGCCCGGGTCGACCGACGACGCCGAGCAGGATCTCATCGACGCGGGACCCGCGGGTTTCGATCGCTGGGATCTTTTCTATTCCTTCGCGCCCAGGCCGATGCTGATCTGGCCTAGCGACCGCGATTTCTACGCGACCTACTCCTCCGAATACATCAAGAACGGCTGGCAGGAATTCCAAAAGCTGCAGAAGACCTACAGCACTTTGAAGCACGCCGACCGTTTGAAATGGGCCGATACTCCGCTACCGCATTCGCTGGCTTATGACAGCCGCATGCTGGTCTACAACTGGTTTAGGCGATGGCTGCAGGGATCGGCTGAGCCGGTGCACGAAGAGCCTCCCGTCAATCCCGAGGCGGCTGCGGTGCTACGCGCCACGGAATCCGGCAACGTGGTCCATTCGCTGCACAGCGCGACGGCTTTCACTCTGAATAAATCCAGACAGGTGCAGCGCACGCCGGTGCCGCTAGATGAGCTACTGCGCGTATCGCGCTTCCCATCCACCTCGAAAATCATCTCGCGGCAGCAAACGCCCCGACTGGCCATCGAAGTTCTCGAAGTCCGGCCGGACGCCGCGGTATGGCTTCCTGCATGGCTGCTCACGGCCAAAGATACTGCGCCGGACAAGCCGGTTCTGTTGGTGCTGGATACAGTGACAGCGGAGCGGCTCTGGTTCCAGCCGGATGCGGATCTTCCGCCGGGGAGTCCGGTAGTCTGCGCAGCCGACATTCGTGGAGTTGGCGCTGTCGCTCCGGAATTTGGTTCGGGTCACGCGGATTATGCAGCTTCACACCGGCTGGAGGAAAACTACGCGTGGGGTTCATTGATGCTGGGCAAGCCACTGGTTGGGCAACGGGTGGCCGATATTCTAGCGTTTGTCGCCGCTTTGCACCAGCATCCGGCGACGGCCCAGAGGCGTATTTTGGTTGCGGCAACTCAAAAGCTCACAGTACCGGCGTTGTTCGCCGCCGCGCTCGATAAGCGGATCGACGGGCTGTATCTTTCCGGTGGGCTCACATCCTTTCGCGACGTGGTGGACACTGAGATTTATAGCCATCCCTTCGGGAACTTTGTGCCGGGCCTGTTGAATCACACGGATCTGCCGGAAGTAGCAGCTTCCATTGCGCCGCAGCGGATTGTGCTCGCGGGAGCGGTGAATGCCAAGGGCGACACAGCGAAAGTGGATGCGGTGCGCCAACTCTATGCGGGCACGCATATCACCATTGAGCCGGATTCCAAGTGGAACGTCGAGAAGCTGGTGTCGTTCGCGAGCGCTTAATGGAGGAAACCAATGTCGAACCTTGAAGTTTCCCGTAGACATTTCTTCTTCGGCTCACTGCTCGCTGGGGCCATTCCGGCGGCTGGTTTCGGCAGCGTTCCTTCACTGAAGGCGCTAGGCTACAAGTCGTTCAACGAGAAGTTGAACATTGCCGCGGTCGGCGTCGGTGGCCGGGGTGCGCAGAATCTCAGCGGCCTGGTATCGGAAAACATCGTTGCGCTATGCGACGTGGATTCGCGGCAAGGCGGACCCACTTTCAAGCGGTTTGAGAAAGCGCCGAACTATGTCGACTTCCGCAAGATGCTGGACAAGGAAGGCAAAAGCATCGACGCCGTGGTCATCTCCACGGCCGACCACATGCACGCCACTGTGGCTCTCTGGTGCATGGAACGCGGCAAGCACGTCTACGTTGAGAAACCACTGACGCGGACTCCGTGGGAAGCCCGCCTGCTGGCCGAAGCGGCCCTCAAGTACAAAGTTGCCACTCAAATGGGAAACCAGGGCTACTCGCACGAGGGGCATCGGACCGCTTGCGAGATTATCTGGTCGGGCGAGATTGGCAATGTAACCGAAGTGCATGCCAACACCAGCTCGCCGAACTGGCCGCAGGGTATCCAGACAATTCCGAAAGAGGAACCGGTTCCGCCGGGCTTGGATTGGGACCTTTGGCTGGGTTGCGCTCCGATGCGTCCCTACACTTCCGGCGGCTGGGACAAGGATCACGTTCCGAATGGCTACACGGGACCCTATAACGGCAGCAACTACGGTTTTTATGTGCCGCACGATTGGCGCGGGTTCTACGATTTTGGCACCGGCGCGCTGGGCGATGCGGCCATTCATGCGCTGGGTCCGGCGAATCAGGCGCTGGCGTTGGGCATGCCGATCGCCGTGGAGTGCATGCGGGCGGAACATCGCAGCAAATTTTCTTATCCGCTGCACGCCTTGCTGCGTTTTGATTTTCCGGCGCGCGGGAATATGCCGCCCGTGTCGGTCTACTGGTCCGATGGCGCGCGCGATGGCAATCCGGAAAATTATTACCACCCCAAGGGATTGGAGAACGAAGTACTGCTGCCGGCCGAGAACAACCTGGTAGCGAAAGGCCGTCCCGACCTCGGGTCCGGCAGCCGTGGTTCTGGCGTCGCCGCGTCGGCTCTGGGCGGGACCCCGGCACGCCGCAGCGGTTCTACCGGCGTGCTGCTCCAGGATGGAGCCATTTTTGTCGGAGACAAAGGTTACCTGGCAACGGTGGGCCGTGGCGAGGGCGTGCAACTGTTGCCCGCCGCGCGCTGGGAAGATTACAAACTTCCGCCGCCTATTTTGCCGCGCTCCCCGGGACATTACCGCGACTGGATTCGCGCATGCAAAGGCGGCGATCCAGCCTGTTCGAATTTCAGCGTCGCCGCGCCTTACGCCGAATGGGTCACGCTGGGAGCAATTGCATACCGATTTGAAGGCAAGTTAGAGTATGACGCCAAGGCCAAGCGCTTTACGAATAATGCCGAGGCAAATCAGTACCTGAAGCCAGTATTCCGCAAGGGCTGGGATTTGAAACTGTAGGATCATCGAGATTAACAATGAACTTCACAAGACGAGACCTGGGCAAGATCGCTCTTGCCGCGCTCTCCTCAGGAAAGATATGGGCCAAGCCAAATTCGAAGTTCGCTGGCGTAGAAATCGGAATCATCATTTCGCCCACTAACTTCCGTGATATCCCACTCGGCGCGGACCAGATCCTCAACAATCTGGTTCAGCTCGGTATCAGCGGAATTGAAATGCAGGACGTACGAGTGGAGAGTTACGCCGGCGCGCCCGCCGCTACTCGGCAAGCGGAAATCAAGCAGTGGCGGCTCTCGGCTTCGATGGACAAGTACAAAGCTCTGCACATGCTGTATCGCCAGGCGGGGGTCAATATCTATGCATTTCGTCTCGCCACGCTGACCAATGCGATGACGGACGAAGAGCTAGCCTATTTTTTCAACACGGCTGAAGCGCTGGGCGCGCATCAGATCACGACGGAACTCCCGACTGACACCGCGTTAACCCAGCGTGTGGGAGACTACGCCGCGAAGCGCAAGATCTGGATGGGTTACCACAACCATACTCAGGTCAACTTCAACAGTTGGGACACAGCGCTCGCCCAATCCAAGTACAACGGGATCAACTTCGATGTCGGACATTACGCTGCCGCCGTGAGTGAATCACCGATCCCGTTCATCCAGAAGTACCACGATCGAATCACGTGCCTCCACCTGAAGGATCGCAAGTTCAAAACCAACGGCGGACAAAATATGGTGTGGGGCCAGGGCGACACGCCGCTCAAAGAAATCCTGGTGCTGATGAAGAAAGAAAAGTATCGCTTTCCGGCGGGCATCGAGCTGGAATACCGCATCCCGGACGGTTCCACTACGATGGCCGAGATAGCCAAGTGCCTGGAGTTTTGCAAAGAAGCGCTCGCGTAGTCAAGAGCGGAAGGTTACAGAGCGTGTTACAGAGCGTGCCCAGTCCAGTGTCCGTCGTGTAGAATCGGGGTTCATGGATTCTCACACACAACTCTTCATTAACGGCGCATGGACGGACAGTCTGTCCGGCGAGACCCTGCCCGTCCTTAATCCCGCCACAGGAGCAGCCATTGGCACCGTCTCCAATGCAAGACGCTCCGATCTAGATCTCGCGCTGGATGCCGCGCAGAAAGGCTTTCATGCCTGGCGCAAGATTTCCGCCTTCGAACGGTCCAAGATCATGCGCAAGGCAGCCGATCTGATTCGTTCCCGAATCGATACCATCATAAGGACCCTGACGACAGAGCAGGGCAAGCCATTGGCGGAGGCCAAAGCCGAGACTCTGACCGCGGCCGATGTCATCGATTGGTTCGCCGAAGAAGCGCGCCGCACCTATGGCCGCGTAATTCCTGCGCGCGCCCAAGGGGTCTATCAGCTAGTAGTCAAAGAGCCGGTTGGTCCGGTGGCTGCCTTCTCACCCTGGAACTTTCCCATAAATCAGGCTGTGCGCAAGATCAGCATCGCGCTGGCTGCCGGCTGCTCAATTATTCTCAAGGGGCCGGAGGAAACGCCCGCGTCATGTGCGGAACTGGTCCGCGCTTTCAGTGATGCGGGCGTCGTTCCGGGAACCATCAATCTGGTTTTCGGCGTGCCTTCGGACATTTCTGAATACCTGATCCCGCATCCGGTGATCCGCAAGATTTCCTTTACGGGCTCAACCGCGGTCGGCAAACGTTTAGCCGCATTGGCCGGCTTGCACATGAAGCGCACTACCATGGAACTCGGCGGTCACGCGCCGGTAATCATCTTCGACGATGCCGATCTCGATGTCGCCACCAAGGTTATGGCGGCCACGAAATACCGCAATGCCGGGCAAGTGTGCATTTCGCCCACGCGGTTTCTCATTCAGAAAAAAGTGTACGATTCCTTCGTCGATAAATTTATCAGTGCGAGCAACAAGGTTAAGGTGGGCGACGGTCTGGAAGCCGGCACAACTATGGGACCGCTTGCGCATGATCGCCGATTGCAGGCCATCGAAGGCTTCGTCTCGGATGCGGTGGACCAGGGCGCAGAAATCCAAACCGGCGGCGACCGGATCGGAGACAAAGGTTACTTCTTCGCGCCCACGATCCTGACCAATGCTTCTCAAAAAAGCCGCGTGATGAACGACGAACCGTTCGGTCCCGTGTCTGTCATGATCCCGTTCGCGGAGTTTGATGAGGCAGTGGCTGAGGCCAACCGGCTGCCGTATGGCCTCGCAGCTTACGCATGGACCAAATCCGCGAAGACCGCTAACTTGATCGGCTCAGCCGTCGAGAGCGGTATGATTTCCATCAACAATGTAGGACTCGCATTGCCCGAAGTGCCTTTTGGAGGTGTGAAGGATTCCGGTTACGGATCGGAAGGCGGCTCCGAAGCGCTGGATGCCTACATGAACAGTAAGTTCATCTCTCAGGCCGGGTTGTGAACCCGCCCGCGCGGGGAGATTTTCCGCCCGGGTGCGATAAGCCTGGAATGAACGGCGCTGGTGCAGCCAACAGTGTAACGTCCTGTCACCTTACTGACAGTCTCTTACAGGCCTAAATAGGCGCTGTTTTTTGCATTTCTATTGACGGGAGACAGTGAAAGATGATATAACGACGTCATTCCTTATTTTTTTGGAGGGAAAATGTCTCCCGCCTTGGCACGTGGCCGGCAGTCGGAAACCAATTCAGCCGATCAGCGTTTACACCAAAGGTATCCCATCATACTGAAAATTGAATATAAGTTGCTGAAAAAGGGGCGCGTTGAGGTTTTCGGAACCGGACGCACGATGAACATCAGCAGCGGAGGCATTTTCTTTGACGCCGGCGACGCTCTCCCCGCGCATGGCCGCGTGGAGTTGGCGATGGAATGGCCCTTCTTGTTGGAGGGCGTCTGCGCCTTGAAGCTAGTAATGCGGGGGCGCATTGTTCGTAAAGAAACTTCAGGTGTTGCGGTTCAGATATCGCGACATGAGTTCCGCACAGCGGGAGTTCGGGCTCTGAGCCATCCCGCGCCATCGGCGCAATAGAAGGCCCGCGCCAAGTAGGGCGCTCAGTTCCAGGTGCCTTCGCAATCCTCTTCCAGTTCCTTCCAATAGCGTTCAACGGCGGCGCGGACCAATTGCGCCCGTGAGCGAACACCGGCCTTTCGAAAAAGCTGCTGGACGAAAGCTTTAATGAGTGATTCCGAAACGTTCAATTTATGCGCGATCTCTTTGTTGGTCCGGCCACTGAAGACGCCGCACAACACCTGACGTTCGCGCGGCGTGAGAGGACGCCCGGTTTCCGGATCGCCACTACTAAGTTCTGTTGCGACGCTAATGGTGGCCTCTTGCTCGTCGAACTCGCCCGGGCCTTTCATGATCTCGCGGATCTTCTCAATCAGCAGCTGCGGACGCTCATGCTTCAAGAAAATTCCCGCGCATCCGCGTTGCAACAGACGGCTGGCTTCGAGCTTGCTGACGCCTGCCGTGACCACCAGCACTTTCCCGGAAAATCCTTCCGCGCGCGCCAGATTCAAGAACGCGCCGCCTTGTTCGGAGCCAAGATTAATGTCCAGCAGCACGATATCCACCGGCCGGGTTTTGACAATCTCCAACCCTTCGCCGACGGTCGCGCTTTCGCCGATAATCTCGATATCCGTCTGCGCCGCGAGCAACCGTGCAATCGCCTCCCGAAATAAGGCGTGATCGTCGATCAGCACGATGCGCGTTGCTTCAGGCATGTATTTCAGGCATGTATTTCAGGCATGTGTTTCAGGCATGAGCGCTTTCCTGAGCCACAACGGTGGGAAGCTCCACCACAAAGCAACATTCCCCCGGCTGCTGGGTATGATGCAGCTCGCCGCCGAAGGTTCGTATAATCGCTCTCGATATGAACAACCCGAAGCCAGTGGACGAAGCTCCGGACTGCAAGGGCTGGAACATCCTGTCCGCGGGAGAGATACCGGGCCCGTTGTCGGTGAAACGGACGATGACGGATTCGCCGGATAGCCGGTCCGCACTGATATGGAGCTGTCCCTCGGGCCGGCCTTTCAGCGCGCGGCAACTGTTTTGAGCCAGGTTGATAAACACTTGGAGAAGACCGGAATGGTCCGCCCGCACATGTGGCAGCGCCGCGGCGATTCCCCATTCGAGACTGGCACCGGCCTCGTCGAACGTTGGCGAGATGATGGTGCGCAGCTCTTGCAGAATCTCGGAGACATCCACGCCTTCCAAAACCTCTTCACTATCATCCTCAAGATCCTGGGACGATAGCTTCAGAACACTTTCAATCACGCTGCCCAGAGCGCCAAAGTCCGCATTATTCCGGACGCCAGGATAGTTGTTCAGGTTCTGATACAGGACGGATGCCGCAGCAGCGAGATTCCGTATCTCGTGGGAAACCGCGCCTGCAATGATTCGCGAACTGCTCAATAGCTACCGCAGACCGCTCTCCTCGCGGTCGCGAAGCTGCTCGGTGACGTCGGATATGATGGCGGCCAAGCGTGGGCCGGAGCGGCCATCATACAAGGAGACCCAAATGTGCGCGTAGAATGTCTCGCCGCTGCGCAAATGGCCACTAGCCTCCACCACCGTGCGCATCACGCGAATGGTGGGCTTCGAACGCAAAAGTTTGGCGAGCAGCGGAATATATTTTTCGATGTCTTCGCCTTCCGGAGACCCCTGCGCAAATCCCAACAGCCGCCGGGCTGCTTCATTGGCCCTGGCAATCTTACCTTCCGAATCCACCGTCAGAACGGCCGCCGGGCTACTCTCCACCAGCGCGCGCGCCTCGCCTTCGGCGTCCGAACGGGCCCGAGCTTCCTCCTGCATTCTGCGCATGATCCTGCCGTTTCGAACCAGTTCGCCGGCAAACAGCGCGGCTCCCGTGAACGCAACCAGACTCAAGCTCACGCGCACCGGCGCAGTCTGATCCCACGCAAAGGGCCCGAATATCTCGCGTTCCAGTACCAGCCCGATGGCCAGCAAGAAGATCATCCAGCGCGGTACGAAGGCCGCGGCTACCAACAGTGGAAGGAAGAAAAGAGAGGCGAGCGAAACTTTCGGGCCGAGTAGTCGTTCACAAATCGTCAGTCCGGCAACCGCGAGGGCGCAGACGGAAAGGACTAGCAGGCGGGTCCGGGGGGAGACCGGGTCGGTAAGGTCGACTGACATTGCTGCCATTCGATGATAACTCTTGGACAATCTGAGCGGGGAGGCGATTTCTTGCGCTGTTTCTTTTAGAGCGAAACGGAAATTACGCGACGCTAGTGGCTTGGACGTCTTTCACAAGCCTGCGCACGCATCCCAACCATTCCTGCTCGGAAACCGGGCCCCAACCGGAAGGCCGTTCCAGCGTGGCGTCGGCTTTTAACGCGCAGGCAACACCACTGTTATGGTTGCGGATGGCGACGATCTTAGGATGCCGCGTGGAACTCAAGGCTCCTATTACCTTGGAAACGCCCTTTAGTTCCGGATTGACCACAATCACATCTACCTTCAAGTTCAAATCCCGGGCAAGAGAATCAGTCTGTTCGGAATTCAAAGCTGGCACAACCTGACAGCCGGCCTGACTAAAAATCTGGCCCAACCACCAGACGAAACCAAGGTCCTCATCGACGATTAGGACCACTGGAACACGAGACGGTTTCGTCGCGCGCCAAGCTCCCCAGGATGTCGTTGGAGGATAAACCTCTCGATTGGGGAGCGCCCGCTGTTTCTGAGTCATAATTTTATGTCGTATCCCACGTCACTACTCGCTTGTCCATTCTCAAGTTATTCGTTCGCTTGAGAAATTGCAGCGAAACTCAGTAAAACATTTCGGTTACGACGATGCAACCTATCTTTCGTACAGGGATCCCATTGAGCTCACTAGGTCCTCAGGGCAATTCTCGATCCGTATTCGGAAATAAACGAATCAGTAACAATGTTACGAAATCGGTAGAAGCAAGTTGGCTTACAGTTTTTCGTTCGTCCGCCACTGGTGTCCTGGTATGAGAGCGTGTTTTACTAATGTCTGCTGAGGGACGCGCAGATGCAAGTGACTGATAACCGGGACCGAATACCCTCCACTCTCGCTCATTCCGGCGCCATATCCTTTTGGTTGGCAGTATTGCTCACCGGCGTGGGCACCGGTTTAGCGGCGGTCGCCTTAACGCGACTGCTCGAAACGGTGCAGCACCTTGTGTGGAGTGGTACTGGTACTAATTTGCTGGAGGCTGCCGAGCATTCAGCTGCTTGGCGCCACATTCTGGTGCTTTTGGGTGCAGGTCTGGTAACGGGCGCCGGGCAAATTATCCTGGGAACTTTATCCAGTGGCAACGGAATTGATACCACAGCGGCTATCTGGTTCCACGCCGGGCGCATGCCCGCCTTGCGCACTTTGGGCAGCGCGGTCCTTTCGGTGATCATCGTCGGCATGGGCGCATCGCTCGGCCGCGAAGGCGCACCCAAGCAAGCCGGCGCTGTATTTGCGAATTTCTTTTCCGACCGACGACGATTGTCCGATGAACAGCGCCGGCTTCTGGTGGCCTGCGGGGCGGGAGCTGGAATGAGCGCTGCGTATGGAGTGCCTCTGGGAGGAGCGCTGTTCGCGCTGGAGGTAATGCGGGGCGTGTTGGCGCTACGCTATGTGCTGCCGGCGCTTCTCTGTTCCGTGGTTGCCGCAGCCGTCTCATGGCTGTTCCTGCCGGATGTTCCAACATATGTAATCCCGACTTATTCCAGCTCGCCTTCGATAATTATCTGGGCACTGTTGGCGGGGCCGATTGCAGGTTTGGTTTCTGTGGGCTATGTGCGGGCTGTCACCTGGGCGGATCAAACCAAGCCGCAAGGCTGGCGCCGCTTGATTGCTCCAGTAGTGGCGCTGGGACTGCTGGGCCTAGTCTCCATTCGCTTTCCTCAGTTGCTGGGCAATGGCAAGGATATCTCCGAACTGGCTTTCACGAATCAGGTAGCGCCAGCCTTGGCTTTGATATTGTTTGCGCTGAAGCCGGCCGCTACCGTGCTGTGCGTGCGCAGCGGCGCGCCCGGTGGATTGTTCACGCCAACACTCACAGTCGGCGCGTTGCTGGGCGCAGTGTTGGGGCACGCGTGGTCCTGGATTTGGCCAGGTGTACCACCCGGCCTTTTCGCTTTGTTGGGCGCGGCAGCGGTTGTCGCGGCTACCACGCAAGGCCCGATCTCGACGGTGATATTGATGATGGAGCTCACCGGGAGGGACCGATCCTTCATTGCTCCGATGATTTTGGCTGTGGCTACCGCTACGCTGGTGGCACGGACTATCGAACCGCGATCCATTTATGATGCCCGCCTCACGGCCGAGGAGATTGCGGAGCGCCAGAAGGCGCGTGAACTTCCACCGCGCTAGACCTAGCGGCCCATTTTCATAACGGCGCCCAGATCTTCGTACTGGTCTGTAGCGATAAAATTGACGCCCGCAGCCAACGCGGCCTTCCAGCGTGCCAGAACTGCTTCCCGCGATCCGAAGTTATAGCCATCGTCCCAACCTTGATCGTCGGCCGGCGCGAAACCATCAAGCGTGTAGAATCGAATCCAGTATCCCAGGCGATGTGCGTGCTCCACTAACGCGCGCAAGCGGCGGTCATCGTCCGCGGTCCAATTGCCGGCCTGCTTTTGGCCGCCCTCCTCCACGACAAACCACGAATTGTTCCACCAGCGCCGGTAGTTGGTGGGCGGTGTTGAGATCAGTTTCTTCGGAGGCAAGGTAGCGGCCAAGTGGATGCGTTCCGCGCGCGTTTTTCCTTCGATTGCAATGCTGTGGGCGGAGCCGAACACGCGTAGTTTCGCGCCCACGGGAACCTGGTGGAAGAACACTTCCTCCTGCTGGTCGGAATCCTCCGTGATTACCAGGATCGGTTTCGGCTGGAACGGCGCTAGCTGGCTGGGATCAGCGGTTTTGACAGCGGTTGTGAGCCAGCCTTCGTACTCGCCTAGCAGGTTCCAAACTGCGTGGAGCAATGGCGCTTCCGTGCTCTTGAAATCGAAATGCAGGATGATCAGCGGCCATTGGCCGCGATTGCCATCCGCCAGGGCTTTCTCGACGACAGGGCGCACGCGCTCAAAGAAGTAGTCGCGCAGCAAAGGCTGGGAGCCCGTGGTTTTGGGTTCGTGCGACAGCACCACCCGGCCCGCATTCCAAGCTAAGTCCTGTTCGATGCTGATTGGAAACCCGGATTTCAAGGCGCGGTCAATGCGGTCTGCCCAGCGGCCTTCGTAGGGGTAGCAATTGTGAGCGTCCAATACCGGGCGATTGTGATTGAGAAAATCGAGCGAGGCGGTTTGGGCGAATGCCGGTACAATTGCTGCCAGAAAAAGTGCGCTAGATCTCAATGTTCCGAGCATGGCTATTGTTTCGCGGGCGCCGGCGCCGAACCAGTGGCCGGATTGTACTTCGGATTGTCCGGATTCTCGGGCCGGTCAATGGGTTTGACCGGCGGCACCGGCTTGGCGCTGTCGATCCACGCCGTGTACGCGAGGTCGCGCAGGAACTCGGCGCCTGCGGCCATGCGTTTCAATACCAGCTCACGCGCCTCCTGGTCGTCCTTGTTCTCGAAAGCGTGGCGCAGATCCAGGCGGTAAACGTCTTCCACGAAATTGCGGGAGTCTAGAGAATGCTTTAATGTAGCCTGCCAGGGATCATCCAAATACCGCGGCGTCTTCGAGACGTATTTGAGCAGATCCGCTTCTGTAGCGCCGATCAGCTCAACATAGGTTGACTCGAAGCGGTCATGAATTTTCGGGTCGCGCGTGTAGCCCTTGGGATTGTCGCCGGACCAGCCATCGTGATGGATGGAATCATGCAGCGGCATGGCCGCGTCGGCTGCGTAGTGGCCCACCCATCCCATGTAGAACGCGACGTCGTTGGCGAGCATCTGTTTCACCTGCGCGGAATCTTGATACAGCGGCGAGATGGCGGCGTATAAATTGGAGCTGTCCACGCGGCGATACAGCCGCATGCCGGCTTTCATCCGCTCATAGCCTTCCATGATGGAGTAGGCCTCAAGGCCGGTGTAGCGGATGTTCAACAATTTCGCGCGGTCAGGATCGGACTTCACGGTCCGCAGATACTCGTCATAGACTCGCAAGATGAACTCGGTCCGCGAACGGGGCAGCTCAGGAATGAAATCGAATCCCTCGGTATACCAGCTATGATTCGAATCTTCCGAAATACGCAGAAATGGTTCGCTCACGCTGCGCCAGGTATCCGGAATCGGTCCCAAGTGGCCGATATAGGCCTTGTGCGCCTTCAAGAAAACAGGGCCATCTTGCGGGATCGCCTCAACGGCGGCCAGGTTCGCCAGTGTATGGCCGCGCAAGCCCCACGCGCCCAGGTTTTGGATCGCCAGCAATTGGATGCAAAAAAGAGCTATCGCCCTAGTAGTCACGATTTCGAGCGTATCACCACCCACCCGAAACCATGATGACGTTCGAATGACCGGTATCAATTTGCAACCAAATAGACATCTTGTAGAAATATTTTGATCCCGCAAGTCTAAGGTAGAGACCTGAGTCTGACGATCCCCTATCAGAAGGCGATGGTCCGGGAGGTGTTGGATGGCGCCGCAAGTAGCGAAACGTAAATGGTCTGTGGGGCTTACGCTGGGAATCCTCACTTGTTGCGTGTCAGCGCCAACAGCGTCAATGGCCGGAGACGCGGAATGGACGCATCTCGTAGCCGAAGGCCAGCAACTCGAAGCTCAAGGGCGTTATGCCGAGGCGGCATCCTCGTTTCAGTCGGCTCTGGATCTTGCAGGCGCGTCTCCAGAACCCTCGAAAATGGCGCAGAGTATGTACCAACTGGCGCTGATGAAGCAAGTTCTGGGCGATTACTCCGCGGCGGGCGCGCTTTACGAAAAAGCCATCGGCCTGCACCCGGCGCCTCGGCTGCTGGGGGCCATCCTTCTTAATCACGCCCGTTTGGATGGCATTGAAGGCAAGTTTGAAGAAGCTGCGGTTTTGGCCAACAAATCGCTGGAGATCCATCGTTCGGAGTTCGGGCCAAACCATCCCAGCGTAGCCGATACGCTGGACGCAGTCGGCTGGATTCAACTTCGGCAGGGCCATTATCGGGAATCGGAGTCGGCCTATACTGAGTCGCTCGCGATCCGCGAGCAAGCGAAAACTCGGGACCAGTTAGGCGTGGCCGCAACGCTGAATGATCTGGGGTTTCTGCAGTACTCAGTGGGGCATTATGCGGAAGCGGAGGCATCCTACCGCCGGGCGCTGGCATTGCGCCGCGCCGCTCTTGGTGCCAGCGATCCGGATGTGGCGGATAGCATGCTGCGGCTTGGCGAGTTGTATCGAGTGCAGCATCAGTTCAGTAAGGCAGAACAGCTCATGCAAGGGGCGATTCCCATGCTTCAAAGCGCGCTCCGTCCCGAACATCCCCGAGTCGCGAATGCGAGCAACAACCTGGGAGTGCTGTACTGCGATGAAGGCCGGTTCAAGGAAGCCAAGCCGCTGTTCGACCGGGCTCTGGAGATTTACGAGAAGGCCTTCGGCCCCGACCATTATCAATTGGCGGGCGTGCTGAGTAATCTGGCGCTCATCGAGAGTGAAAAGCACGCGTATCAAAAGGCCGAGGCTGCATACTCACGCGCGTTGGCCATCGAAGAGAAAACGATGGGGCCGGAACATCCCGAAGTAGCAGCCATGCTGAACAATCTGGCGCAGATCTATCGCTTCGAAGAGCGCTATGCGGATGCCGAAAAGGCATATCTCCGCGCGATAGGTATTTGGGAGCAATCCGTGGGCAAGGCGCATCCCGATTTGGCCGGATGCCTGTTGAACTATGCCGAGCTGCTGCGCAAGGTCCATCGAAAGAAAGAGGCCGCTGAGGTGGAAGCACGTGCGAAGCAGGTGGAAGTGGCGCACGGGAAGAATTATTCAGCCACGGCGCTGGTGGATTGGCACGAACTGCAGCGCCATTGAGGTAGTCCCGCGCGTCAGCGAGGGGACAGTAGACACTCTACAGAATATATGGTAGTCTGTCTACACAATGAACTCAAAGACGCCGTCGCGCGTTGAACTTCTGCAAGGCACGCTCGACCTGCTGATCCTTCGCACGCTGGTCGCGGGGCCCAGCCACGGTCACGCCATCGCCAAACACATACAACGGACTTCAGAAGAACTGCTCCAGGTAGAGACGGGTTCTTTATACCCGGCACTCCACCGTCTGGAAGCACAAGGCTGGATCGCCGCCTCCTGGGAGCTATCCGACAAAGGCAAGCGAGCCAAGTATTATCGCCTCACGCCGCGGGGCAAGAAACAGCTCGTTAGCGAACAATCCAAATGGCAAGCGTTTGCCCGCGCGATGGGACTGGTCTTGAAGCCAGCCGATCAGGAGGCCGAATGAGCTCCTTCTTTCGCAAATTGAGTTGGCTGCGGCGGCGTTCGAGCAAAGAAGATGAACTGCGCGAGGAGCTGCGGTTCCACCTGGAAGAGGAAGCGGAAGACCGCCAGGCGCAAGGGCTGGCCGGCGAAGAAGCGCGCTGGGCCGCGCGCCGCGATTTGGGAAATGTGACTTTGGTTCGGGAAAACACCCGCGCGGCGTGGGGTTGGACGCTGCTCGAGCAACTTGGCCAAGACTTGCGCTACGCGTTCCGGACCATGGCCGCGAACCGGCTCTTCGCGTTGCTAGCGGTAATGTCGCTGGCACTGGGAATCGGGGCCAATACGGCGATCTACAGTTTCATGGATGCCATCCTGCTGCGCTCGCTGCCGGTGGCTGATCCGGAATCGCTGGTAGTCATGAACTGGCACGCGAAGGCAGGGGACAATTCCGTCATGCTCGGTATGAGCGGCAGCTCCTGGGCTGATTCAGGGGGAGAAACAGGCGGCATTTTCCCCTACCCGGCTTACGAACTCTTCCGCAAAAACGACACCGTGTTCTCCACGGTGTTTGCTCACTACCCTTCCTGGCAAGTGAGAATTCTGAACCTGGTAGCAAGAGGACAAGCCGGCATTGCCGCTGGCTGGACCGTGTCGGGCGACTATTTTCGTGGACTCGGAGTTCCGCCCGCGGCCGGGCGGTTGATCAATCCCGAGGACGACCGGCCGGGTGCACCCGCGGTTGCCGTCGTCAGCTACGCGTTCAGTCAAAGGCGATTCGGGGAAGCTGCGAACGCAGCCGGCCAGAAGATCCAGATCGACAACTTGCCCTTCACCATCGTAGGCGTGACGCCGCCCGAATTCTTCGGAGTGGATCCCGCGGAGCTTCCGGACGTCTACCTTCCGATACACACGAACGAGCTGCTGGGCGCGAGCAATCAGTTCGGTTTCAGACCCGAGCGGTATTTAGATGACCACTACTATTGGGTCCACATTATGGGCCGATTGCGGCCCGGGGTCAGTATCGCTCAAGCGCAGGCTGCGCTCGCTCCGGCGTTTCATCAATGGGTCGCGGGCACAGCGGCAAATGAGCGGCAGCGGGCGAATCTTCCCGAGCTAGTGGTGAAAGAAGGCGCGGGCGGCCTGGAGACCCTGCGCCGCAAGTATTCGAAGCCCCTCTACGTATTGATGACCATGGTCGCGTTGATCTTGGCGCTGGCGTGCGCCAATGTCGCCAATCTCCTGCTGGCGCGCGCCGCGGCGCGGAGGCGGGAAATCGCGCTACGCATGAGCGTCGGCGCGGGCCGGTTTCGCATCGTGCGTCAACTGCTTACCGAGAGTGTCCTGTTGGCATCGCTGGGTGGAGCTCTTGGAATAGTATTCGCGATCTGGGGGATTCGTTTTCTTACGCTTATGCTGGGCAATGGCCACGCGAACTTCACGCTGCATGCCCAATTGAACTGGCCTGTGCTCGGCGTGGCGGCCGCGCTTTCCATCCTCACGGGCGTACTGTTCGGCCTGGCTCCGGCACTGCAGTCTACACGTGTGGATGTGATGCCGGCATTGAAGGAAGCGCGAGCTGGCCAACCGCACTCTTTCCGACGCATCAGCTTAAGCCATGTGCTGGTGACCGGGCAGATCGCGATTTCTCTGCTGATGTTGGTTGCCGCGGGGCTCTTCGTGAGGACTCTCTCGAATCTGCAATCGATCAACCTCGGATTCACTCGCGAGAATGTGTTGTTGTTTCTATTGGACGCCCGGAAGGCCGGACACAAAGATCCTGAGATTGCCGCTTTTTACGCCGACTTGCGCAGACGATTCAGCGCAATTCCTGGCGTCCGCGAAGCCAGTCTCTCGGAAGATTCGCTGATTCAGGCGGGGACCGGGCTGGACCTCAGTGTAGCCGGTGCGCCACGCGATCCGCGCACCCGTATTCTGAGTGTTGGCGCGGTATTCTTCAGAACGATGCAGATTCCGATATTGGCGGGCCGTGATTTCGAGGAGCGTGACCGGCCCGGCTCGCCGGCCGTTGCTGTGATCAACGAAGTATTTGCCAAAGCCAATTTTGGCGATCGGAATCCGCTAGGGCGGCGCCTGATTCTATCGAACGACGGGGCAACTGCCCGCGACATGGAGATCGTCGGAGTATCCAAGAACGCGCGTTATGGCGGCCTGACGAATGTCATCCCTCCGGTGGCATACATTCCATACAACCAAGGCTTCCCACGGCCGGATGCGATGGTATTCGCGCTGCGCACGTCGGGCGACCCCCTCCGCTACGCCAACGCCGTGCGCGAAGCGGTTCGCCGGTCTGATCCGCGCGTGCCGGTCTCCGAGATAAGAAGCCAGACCGAGGATATCGACCGCACCATCAACCAGGAAATCACCTTCGCCGAATTGTGTAGCGGATTTGCGATTCTGGCGCTTGTGATCGCTTGCGTCGGTCTCTACGGCACCGTTTCGTATAACGTTGCGCGTCGTACTGGCGAGATCGGGATTCGCATGGCGCTCGGGGCCGAGCGCGGCCGAGTGGTCTGGATGATTTTGCGCGAGGTCTGCGTGCTAGCCGCAGTGGGTCTTGCGGTTAGTGTGCCGACTGCGCTGGCCACATCGAAATTGGTGGAATCGTTTCTATTCGGAATGAAGCCCAACGATCCGTTATCGCTCGCGCTGGCTGTGGCGATTCTTGTGGGCGCCGCGCTGCTGGCCGGATACCTGCCGGCGCGGAAGGCGTCCCGGATTGATCCGATGATCGCGCTACGGAATGAGTGAGCTCGCTCCGCGCCTCGACTATGTAAGAATCGCAGCATGCAGAAACTGTCGCGGCGTGCCTGGGTTATCGGCGCTGCGCTGGCTCCTCAGATTGCAGCGGGGCAGATGGTGCGGCTTCCGAAGAAAGTACGGATCGCCCTGATCGGCCTCGAAGGACACATCAGCGAAATCCTCGATCCGATGGACCGCCTGCCGGATGTCGAATTGGTGGCCATTCAAGACCCCGATCCGAAGCTGGTGGCGCAAGTCGCGGAAGGCAAACATGGCGCGAGAGCTCGGCGGTACGGTGACTGGCGTGAGCTGCTGAACCGCGAAACTCTCGACATGGTCGGCGTTTGTGGTACTAATGGCGAGCGCACCGAAATTATTCTGGAGTGCGCAAAGCGGAAGATTCATATCGTCGCCGAAAAGCCGCTCGCCTTAACGGTTGCGGATCTCGATCGCGTCCGGCAGGCCGTCGCGCAGAGCGGCATCCACTTGACGATGCTGCTCTCCATGCGGTTTGAAGCGCGCTATCGCGCCATGAAGCAGATCGTGGAAGCGGGCGAGATCGGCGAGGTAGCGCAGATCGCAGCGCAGAAGTCTTACAAGTTGGGCGAGCGTGCCGAGTGGATGCGAAACCGCTCCAGCTATGGCGGGACCATTCCGTACATCGGTGTGCACATGGTTGACCTGATGCGCTTCACCAGCGGCCGTGAGTTGGTGGAAGCGGTCTCATTTGAGGGACGCGTCGGCCATCCCGAAATGCGCGACTTGGAAAACACGACGGCTACCATTTTTGAGCTCGACAATCGCGGAACCGCCGCGCTTCACATGGATTATTTCCGGCCGGAGATCGCGCCCACCTGGGGGGACGATCGATTGCGTTTGGCTGGGACGCGCGGCGTAGTTGAGTATCAAGCTGCAACGGGAGTGACAGTGATAACTGGAGAACGGGCGCCGCGCGAGATCCGCAATCTGCTGCCGGATAGTTCCCTGTTCCTCGATTTTCTCGAGTCGGTCTATCACGGTGCTCCCGCTGGCTTAAGTCTGAGGGACATTTATCGCGTGAATGAGATCGTGCTGGCTGCCCGCGAATCAGCCGATCATCATCAGATTGTGAACCTAAGACCGGTGTGATGTGACTTCCGCAATGAATAAGGAGATCGAAAATGGCTGACGGAGCTCGGCTGAACGGAGTTGCGGCCCTGGTACTAATCGGCGGCATATCGGGAACGTCAATGTCCGCGCGCGCGCAGACGCTGCCAGCCGACGCGGTGCCGCTTTGTGCCGTCACTCCCGGCAGCGTCGGCCCCCCGCCCATCCTCGATTCCACCGCGTTCTTCGACGTTTCGCCGCCGGTGGATGCGGCCGGTCACCGAACCCTGGTTCCGCATCCGACACTAAAGCTTTTCGCCCGGGATGCCGCGCGGCAGGAAGCCCGGTCCCGACGGATTGCCGCTCATCAATGCCAAAGGGGGACGAATGATCGAACTGGAGCCACTGCGGCTGGGCCCCACTGGTAAGGCGCTTATCACCGACGCCAACGGCAAGTCGATTGAGATCGCGCGGGTGCGCATCGGCAGGAACGCAAGAGTGACTTTCTTCGACAGTCGTGGCAAGGTGATCGCCCTTCATCGAAACTCGGCGCATTCCCCTGGCGCCGGATTTATTACCAGGGCGATAGCGATTGGGTCGATTTGCCGTGCTCAAGCAGTCTGTAACGGCTGGGCAACTGGCGATACGGTGGTTGACATCACCACCGGCAGTGTCATCGAGGTTGAGTCGGGCCAGGCGCCGGGTGGCAACCCGCACTACCCCGTGGTGATGACTCAGAACAATTCGCTTATCTTTTACTCAATCATGGTGAATGATGTCTATGCGTATTTTCTGGCAGGAACCAACAGCGGCGGCTTTCCCCAGACACCGACGCAATTCCCTACCACTCAGCCCGAACTGGACCGGATCGTCGCCTTCGCGAAGAATCAGGGAGCGTCTTTCCCCGATTCCCGCGCTCTGACCATCGAGTTAAAAGCTTCCTGGATCGACGCCTCCAAACTCCCTGCGGGCGCCGTCTCGAGCTACATCACGACGCAAGCGTCCATACCGACCTACACGCCGTCAGCCAACGGCACTCAACTGACGCAGGGCCCAAATAAGTCGGCGACGCTGGCACTCGTGGGTCTGCATCTCGTCGGCAGCCTGGCCGGACATCCTGAGATGATCTTTGCGACCTTCGAGCATCTCGGCAACGCACCCAACGCTGCGTACAGCTATATCTATAACGATTCCATCCCTGGTTTCTCTCTCTACAAAACGGTGCCGCAGGACTCGAGCGGCAACTGGCTTCTCTCCGCGACAGGGTCCAACGGCCCGTTCAACGTGCAGCGCATGGAGATACTGAACCAGCCAGTCGGTACCATCCAGGCGAAGCCCTCGTCCTCGATCGGCCCGAGCAACACGATCCGGATGAAGGCCTGGGGAGCGGCGTCGGACGCTAGTCCCAACCTCAACGTCGGTACACCGGCGCAGTCTAATACCGAGATCATCTCGGTCAATAACAGCGTCCACGGTTTGATGACGACGTCGGGTGCGGGCGCCGATGTGCGCAACAACTACATCCTGATCGGCGCGACCTGGACCCTGAACGGCGCCGCGCCCGGAATGTCCTACGGCTACCCCGTGGGCACCTTCGGAGAAAGTTCGCCTGCAAATGTTGTCGGTACCAGCCGGCTATTCAACAGCACTATGGAAACCTACGATCAGGGTTCCGACAGCACAAGCTGTTTCGATTGCCACGGCGGAAACACCAATCTTGCGATGACCAATTTGAGCCACATCTTCCAATGGATTACGGCGACGACCGTACCGAAATAGCTTGTCGGGAGTAAGGCAGGTTGGCAACACGGTTGAATTGGGGTGCGCGGGCGCGCCTATCCAGTGTAAAGTGGAAGCGTCTCCCGATCTTCGACTTGGCAACACGCCACAAGAAACCAACTAGGTGCAACTTTGAAGCTAACGGACCTGCGCGGGATTCTCCAATACATCCCACAGTTCCGCGAAAAGACATTCATTATCGCAGTAGACGGCGGCATCGTCACGGATGAGAACTTCGCCAATATCCTGCTGGACGTCGCTGTACTGCGTTCCTTGAACATCCGTGTGGTTCTGGTGCACGGCGCAGCCGAGCAAATTAAGGTCCTCGCCAAGAGGCAGAGTGTTCAAGCGTCTAATCTGGATGGTACCGGCATAACCGACGCCCCGACATTGCAATTGGCCATAGACGCCGCGAACCGTCTCACGCATGAAATCCTCGAAGGCCTATCGGCCAATGACCTCCGCGCAGCCTACACGAATGCCATAACCTCGCATCCGCTCGGAATCATCCAGGGTGTCGATCACCTATTTACTGGGAAGGTCGAGCGTGTCGACACGGAACTTCTTCAAACGTTAATGAACCAGGGTATCGTCCCCATCGTTCCGCCACTCGGCATAGATGGCGAAGGCAAGACCTATCGAGCCAACTCCGATAGCGTCGCGGTCGCGGTCGCTGAGGCGTTGAAGGCGACCAAGCTGATTTTCATCACCACCCACGACGGGCTGCGATACAACGATCAACTCATTCGCCACATGCTGGTTGTGGATCTGCGAAAACTCGTACAGTCCGGAGCCAGCGGATTTGAGCCGGCCATGTTTTCCAAGGCTCAGCACGCGGCTGCCGCCTGCGGCGCGGGCGTGCAGCGCGTCCACATTATCAACGGCCGCGAGGACGAAGGGCTGCTCGCTGAAGTGTTCTCCAACCAGGGCATCGGCACTCTGATTTACGCCAATGAATACGAACAGATCCGGCCGGCCAAGAAGAAGGATGCCAGGGCCATCCAGATGTTGACCAAAAAGGCAGTGGAGGCTGGAGAGCTGGTCCGGCGGACGCGCACCGAGATTGAAAAGGACCTGGCGGATTACTACATCTTCGAAATCGACAAGAACCCGGTCGCGTGCGTGGCACTGCACGTTTATCCCGCGCAGCACAAGGGCGAACTTGCCAGCCTTTACGTCGATCCGGTGCACGAAAACCAGGGTATCGGCAGAAAATTGACTCAATTCGTCGAAAATAAAGCTCGGGAATCTGGACTGACTGAATTGATCACGCTATCTACTCAGGCATTTAATTACTTTCAGGCGAAGGGCGGCTTTTCCGAGGGTACACCTGATGACCTCCCGCCGAGCCGGCGCGAGAAGTACGACCACAGCGGCCGGAACTCGAAAGTTCTGGTCAAGAAGCTAACAGTTTCTGAATAGCTGAAACGGACCGTTGGCAATCGATCGGCATCACTGGTTCACGTGCACCACCTTGGCCGGAGGGAAGCCATTGAAAAACGTGCTGCTGGCGGCGGAATAGTCTATGGTGGTAACGCGCCTCGGATCGATGCTGAAGTGTTTGATCAAAATGGGCAGCGTGCAACGCGCCACCGCGCCAAAACCGACAAGCAAAACTCGATTTGGAAATGTAGCCATCGTTATTCCTTCCCGCTGCGGCGGAGGGAGCTAAGCGGGAAAGCAAACCGCTCCGCTCGGCTTCGCCAATCAAGTCGTAGCGTCCAGTCCAGTCCTATGAGTAACTTGTCGCCGGGGATTGTCTGGCCATAACCCTTTTTCGAAGATGGCCTCTAGGCATCACGCAGCTCATTCTCAAATCTACAGCTCATTGGTGACGGCAGTGTTACAATTCGTCGACAATGGAGTGAACTTCAGCTGAGATACAGATGCGGCCGCTTCCGGTTCGGACTTCTCCCTTGACGGCTAGGGTTTTGGCGGGAGACTCGCGAACAAGCTGGAGCTCGCATCGAATTTCATACCGGCGGGGCGCAATTGTTGAACGCGCGGCCCGGACTTTTGCGTCCAATCATCGGCGACTCGCTGGACAGAAAATCCGGCTCCGAGCGAGCCCAGGTTATGGCTTTGAGGTTTCTTTTGAGTGTTTCTATGAGTAACGTCCGTCATTTGCCCATTCAGTTATTTCTGTGGTCTGCTGTGGTGGTCGCCGCGGCAGCGATTAGCATCTATCTGGGGTATGAACTGGTTATTGTGCCTCGACGGGTGCTGCAAGACCAGATTCGCGAGCAGAAGGAGACCATCGTCAAGCTTGAGCAAGACAAGCAGCGCCTGGAGACCTATTTGAAGATTCTGAAGCACGTTGACCGCCGGGCCCGCGTGGAGGTTCTGAGACAGGACCGGGACCAACAGGGGAACCTACAAACGACGATCCGGTTCACCGAGACTGACGACGCCGGCAAACCGATTAGTGTCTCGCGGGATCTGACTCTTCCAGGACAGGAGGTGTATTTTGACACCTTAGTGATAAAGTTCGACGATCACTTCATTGAGAGCCGCGACCCCTTGAAAGGCCAGGCGCTCATGCTATTCCGGCGGATCTTCTCCAGCACCATGCGGGCCGAAGATGGATTTATCATCGACGCCGAGGGCCAGCCGCCGGAGATCTATGCAGAGCGTAAGGCGCCGAGCACATTTGAGAAGGAACTCTGGAGACGATTCTGGGAACTTGCCAACGACGAAAACTTGGCAAAATCGCACGGCGTTCGAGCAATTCACGGAGACGCACCTTATATTCGTTTGGAGCCCGACCGCGTGTACGAGATCTGGCTCAGATCAACCGGAGAAGTCATCATCACGCCCGGAACGCGGTTGACTTCCTCTAACACATTTATTGAAGACTTTGGTGGACCTGGTCGGGTTCGAACCGACGACCTCTTCCATGCCATGGAAGCGCAGGCGAATAGATTGCGAACGGCATTACCGAGAATGAAGGACTTAGTCCGTCGCCAAATGGCCCACTTGTGGACCTAGTGATCTCGAAGTGGTCCAGAAAAGGTACGAGTCCAGAGAGCTTTAACAGCCGATTCTGAGAGCAATCAGGCGACTGCGTGCTTGCCTTTGGTAGAGGGCGCGATTCGGGGCGGCTCTACTCGGAACTGACGAATGGGACACTTAACCTGGAATGATTCTCCGGCCCCCTGACTGCGTTCGTCGTGCAGTTTACCAGACCGGCGTGAAGACGCTGGTACCGGTGCTATTAAGCGAACGGCTACTTCGGGCCACTGAAGCAGCAACGGCTGCGGCTAGTGCTTGCGGCCGGATTGTCCCCTGGGCGCTTTGATGATACCTTCAGTAAATGTTCAAATTCGCAAGAGTGCTGTATGCTCTGGGCGTGATTGCGGCGTTGGCAGGCGCGCCTCTGGTTACTACTCTGCGACTCGCTGATCGCGTCGATCACGTTGACCTGCTCGCCCGCGAACCGATGGTAGTTGAGGCACACGATGGCGGCCTTTTCGTGAGCGGCTACGGCGCGGGGCGGCCTACTTTGTGGAAAAGTGTTGACCACGGGGCAAATTGGAAACTGGTGAACGTTGGCACGGCTGAGGGCGGAGCGGTTGGCAATTCAGATGTCGACTTGGCGGTGGCGCCAGATGGCACGCTGTACTACCTAAACATGACCTTTGACGCGAAGAAGCTGGAAGGGACCCGAATTGACATAGGCGTCAGTCCGGATTCGGGCGCCCACTGGCGGTGGCGTACATTGTCCGAGAATCGGTTCGACGACCGTCCCTGGGTAGCTGTGTCGTCTGACGGCGCCGCGCATGTGATTTGGAACGATGGCAGCGGCGTTCGGCACTCAGTCAGTCGTGATGCGGGAGCCACCTGGACGCAGCCGGTGCGCATCTCCCCAAAGGGCGGATCGAGCCATCTCGCGGTGGGCCCAAATCGAGAAGTTGCCGCACGAGTCGCGCCGGCTTCAGCATCGGGTAACAAATTCGATCCAGGGATCGATTTTATTGTCGTCAGTACCGACGGCGGGACAACCTGGAAAACACACAACGCCCCGGGCGAACGCCAGTGGAGCGCCGACCTCGACGAGTTCCCGCCGCGCTGGGTTGAGCCGATCGCATGGGACGCCGAAGGCAAACTGTTTTACTTCTGGACGAATCATAATGAGCTCTGGCTTGCGAACTCGGTGGATCAAGGAGAGACCTGGAAGACCTGGAGATTGGGTGAAAGCAAGGAACCCGCATACTTTCCGTATCTTGTCGCTCATGGAAAAGGCGAACTTGCGTGCGCCTGGTTTTCGGGGCGCGGCGCAAACATACAGGCCCAGGCCGGCATGATCTTCGCGGGCGAAGACGATAAGCCTCCCCGATTGGTCGAGTCGACGCCGTTTCAGCCTGATGTTTGGCGCAGGAATGCAACAGATCGTGACACCGGCGGCGAATACCTCGGGATCACGTTTCTTCGACGTGGCGGTTTTGCAGTGGTAAGTCCGATTCAGAACCCAAAAGACCAGCGGTTTGGCTTTACCTGGATGCGCTTTGAGTACTCCGAAAAACCCTGACGTAGCCATCAGCTTCGCGGCAAACAGGGTCCGAGCGCCCCTACTGGTTTTGTATAACGCGCCATCTAGAGGCTGGGGCAACGCCACTTTGACGAATAACGCCCGTTGCTTGACATTTGCTGGGCACAGTGGGAAAGAGCTTCGCTGGCGCAGCAGGCCTTGCAAATCCGGTCCTGGCGATAAATCCCCTTCGCACCAGCAAGGAGCCTGCGGCGTATTCGTACATCGCTTCCACTGTGACTGTCCCCCCCGGCTGCGCCTCTGCCACCGCCGCCGGATTCCCCCTTATGGAGGCGACAAATAGCAGCAAGCAGTCCGAATTTTCCGAGAGAGACAAGTTGGTGTTATGCGGTCTGGCCGCAGACGAAAAGGAGTGAGCGCGCAAGTCATTTAGTAAATTAAGCCATCGCGCCGCCGCTGCGGCTCTTCTCATGATTGCGTGGATAGTTGTAATGCGATATGTTCCCCCAAAATATCCATTTCATACATCTTCCATCACGATGCCGCTCAACCAATACCTGCCGTTGGAAATCTCTCGCGATGCGGGCGACATCGAAGCGGTCCTGCACCGGGCCGAGCAATGAAGCAAGCAAAGCAGCGAGCAGCCGGCTTTGAGCGCCTGAGCAACCAGCTGGATCTCATATTCATCCCGCTGTACGCTTTCTTCCTTTGGTCCTTGGCCAATTGTGCAACTCGAATGCCTTAATGCGTGAAACCGAATAGATTCGGGTCTTGACAACGTGCCAGCTCCACCCGCTCAGCGCAAATTCCTTCTCTTTGTAATCCGCCCAACCGAACTTGCGCCGTAACCAGGGCGCCTCTTCGACGATGCGTTTGGAATAGAGGGAATTGTCGGGAGTATCGCCATGATTCCAACTGCGTCTCACCTTCCACGTGGCAATGATGTCGCCAAGCTGTTTGGCAGTTCGGTTCGATCCCGGGATGAAGTTGGTTTCCGCAATCCCTCATGGGCCCGCCATACCGCCTTATCTTCCAGCGTGCGCGCGGCTTGCGTCTCGGCCTGACGGAAACGGGCGGGATAGCTCGGATCGTGTTTGCATCCAAAAGTAGTGGGTCTGCCGGTGTGTTCTGGCCCAACGCGATGCTCGGACCACACTGCCGCAAGCGGAAAACGCAGTTGGGCCGCTTGCTCAGGGCAGGGGAAATTTGCGATCGCGGCCGTGCGCCGCCTGCTATGCGCCGGAAAGAAGCGAGTAGGATTGGAAGGACGACGTAGCCACGATTCTCTGCTGGCCGTCTACCGCAAATGACATCACGTTCGAATACATCTCACCGTTCGATTTTCCCTCTTACTGAGCGCTGGAAGGCTTCGATCCGGCACCTCTGCGCTTGGCGACCTCATCCTTCTTAGCTTGCGCCACCGATTTAACCTCTGGGGTGACGTTGGGCGTGGCGACAGCCTTGTCGAATGCATCAAAAGCGTCGTCCAGGCGGCCCAAATTCTGGTAAGCCTGGCCCAAACGGGTCCACGTAACTGCGTTGGGAGTCGCGGCTACTTTTATGGCCTGATTGTAGTCTATGACTGCTTCATCGTACCTCTGCCGCAACATCGCGGCCTGCCCCATGGCTTCATATGCCTGGGCTTGAAAATCTTTTTTCGCGCCCTCCCACTGGTCGTCTCTGACGCCGGCGGGCTTGGGCATAAATTTCGCGGCCTCCAGGCCGGCTTGGGCGTACTTGTCTACCCTGGCGAGCTTTTCCTCTTTGTCCAGGTCAAACATGTGGGTATGACGGGCCGTTTCTGAAGCGATGGTAACCAGAGCGAAGGCTCCTTTAGGATCAGCATTGATTAGCCTCTCACCGTAAAACAGTAACTGCGCGAAATCGTCCTTGCGCTGTTCAATCTGCATGGCAGTCTGGAGAAGCATGACCTTGAATTCCGTATCGGCGAAGTTGGTGATAACATTTTCGATAGCCTGGAGCTGTTGGTCGGGCGTCCGAGCGTCCTGGAATGCGCGCAGGGCCTCCATTTCCTTCTGCGATTTGGGCCGAGCCTTGGCCTCCTTGGCTGGTTCGGCGGTCAGGCTCTTCAACGGCAGATTGGCGTCGAACGCCACCCCGAAGAAGCCGATCATCATTTCATCCGAGCTCTGATCACCCCAAATCACTTCCATGGTGGGGTCCGGATTGCTGGGATTATTCGCCGAATTATCGAAGTGCGCGGTGCACTGAATCCGAGTTCCTTTGGGGAGCACAATCGGTTTCGCCAAGTCATACGAAAGCTGCCAATTGAACTTGTAGTTGATCACGCGCAATAAGGTTTCGGTCTCTCCGTTAGGATAAATTGCGCGGAACTCGAAGTCCTTGCCGCGGTAATGCATGTGGGGTTGCATGCTGGTCAATTGCACCTCTGCCCCCAAATCAAACACGGAGTCCACTCTGTAGTTCGGATCCCCGGCAGGGATCTTGAGATCGTCGTTGTAGGCGGCTAGCGAAGACACGCGCTGCTTCGGAGGTCCTGGGGCAAACACGAGACCGAGCCTGCTCCGGTCCGTTCCGGGCTTGCCATTAGTGGTGTAGTGCATCTGGAAGACAATGTCCGAGCCGGCTTTAATCAAGATGGCCTGGCCGGGCGGGAGCTGCATGGGAAACGCGCCGGGCGTGTAACCCGCCACCCCCTCGCCCGGCACTCCGTCATCCTTTTTCCTCCTGTGCTTCTTGGAGTTCGGATCAAACGGCACACCAGGCTTGGCGTCATTCAACCACTTCGAACCCGGTTCCCGGGTGAACACGACGACGTGATGCACCAGCGCTGGATTGCCTGGCCGCACTTCGGCACACTGTACCCACCGATCTTCGGTGAACCCCGACGGCACCACTATATGTTGTAAACCTAGGATGCCGGATGCCGGAACCTTAAAATCGATCGGCATCTCGATTACGACGTCCGGCTTCGGAATCCGCCAGCCTTCCAGGAACTGCAGCGGCGCCGGAGCGTCCTTGGGATCGCCCTGCGGCGCACCCTGGTCCGACCAAGCCGCTAGCGTGGCAATGTCCTTCTGGGAAAGAGAGCGGTCGTTCGAGAACTCTCCAATCTGCGGATCGGCGAACCACGGCGGCATCTTCCGCAGCAGCACGGCTTCCTTCATAGCTTTGGCCCAGGGCCTTGACTCTTCATACGTGAGCAAGGAAAACGGCGCGGCTTCGCCGGGTCGATGGCATCCCTGGCAGCTCTTCTGCAATACCGGCAAAACATCCTTGGAGAAGGTCACCGGCGGCGGGCTGTTTGCGGCAGTCAACGAGCAAGCGAACAGGAGCCCACTGATGAGTGCTTCGCGCATGTAGACGTGTCCACTCGAATAATAAGCTGCGCGCGAGCCGGACTCCATGACCACTCCGTATCCGCGACACATAGCCACTTTACCCGGCGCTGTTTACTCCGGCTTTCGACACCGATTCCGAGCTGCGACCGGTAGAAAGCGCTACCAAACCGTTTTGGCCTTCCCGTCCGTTCCTACGCTACCTCCCGGCCGGGGTACCGCCAGCATGACGACGATGCGATGGAATCTCCGCCTCACTTCCCGGCCAGCAGGTTGCGAAGCTTTCGAACGGCAGCGGGAATCTCCTCTGCCGGAGTACCGCCAAAACCCAAGATGAAGCCAGGCCGCGACACCTCGCCCAGGTAAGCGGGTGAGAGCGGCCATATCCAAAGCTTCTGGCGAGCGGCTCGCTCAGCAATTTCCAGGTCGCGGCTTCGAGCCGGCAGTGTCACCGTCAGATGCATACCAGCCTCGCTCCCGTGCACCTCTACCATGGACCCGAGTTCCTTCCTGATGCTGTCTGCCAGTGCGCTCCTGCGCTCGTGGTAGAGCAGCCGCATCCTGCGGATGTGGCGCGCAAAATGTCCTTCGCTAATAAAGTCCGCGAGCACTTCCTGATGGAAGCTTGGCGGGCCAAGATCCATGGCGCGGCGGATGGTTAGAAAACGGTCGACCAAGCCCGGTGGAATAACCACGTAGCCGAGGCGCAAGGACGGAAATAAGACCTTGCTTAAGGTTCCGACGTATATCACCGAAGAGTTGGAGTCTAACCCATGCAAGGACGCGATGGGCGAGCTCTCGTACCGATACTCGCTGTCATAGTCATCCTCGATGATCCACGATCCCGTCTTCTGGGCCCAGTCCAGTAGTTGGAGGCGCCGCGAGGCGCTCATAGTCTCGCCTAACGGAAATTGATGGGAGGGTGTGACGAAGGCAGCCCGCGCCTTCCGGCACTGCCGGATGCCGGCGGCAACGTCCAGGCCTTCTTTGTCAACAGGAACGGGTACGAGATGGCAGCCGGCTAGTGCGAAGACATCTCGTGCATAGCGGTAACCGGGCTCTTCTACCCACACACGATCCCCAGGGTCGAGGAGAACGCGAGCCGAAATTTCAAGCGCCTGCTGAGAGCCGCTGACGATCATGATTTGCTGCGCCTCACAGCGTAGCGATCGCGCGATTCTCAGGTAACTGGCGATCGTTTCCCGGAAAGCCGGGGAACCCATTTGGTCGCCGTAGTGAAATGACCTAGCGCTCATCTTCCGGCAATGGCGCGCGACCAAGTTCGACCAGACCTGGAGCGGAAAATGATCAAAAGCCACTTGCCCCACGCTAAATGCACCCCAACCCTGCATCCACGGGACACGCTCCAGGCGGAGTATCGAAGAGCGGCGTGAGACCGGGCGAGCGACGGAGGACGCTGTCAAGAGTCGCGCACCGGTTGGCCTGCTCGACGTGAACTGCTCCGGAAGCGATCCGGAAACCACAGTTCCCGCGCCGACTCGACTCTCGAAATAACCTTCAGCCAGAAGCTGGGCGTACGCATTCAGAACGGGGAAGCGCGATACGCCAAGTTCGAATGCCAGCGACCGGGTTGACGGAATTCGCTGCCCCGGACGCAATCTGCGATCCAGAATGGCCGTGCGATAGGCATTGTAGATTTGCCTGTGCAGGGGTTCCGAAGCCTTTCGGTCCACCGCAATCACCGGCACGATCCCTGAGGGCACTTTCTTCATGGGCGAAAATCATAATGGCTCTGTCCAGCACCCGTCCAGTGCCTATTGTCGCCGACCACTTTACCGCTCATATTTGGGCAAGGGGATCGAAGAAGAGCCAGCCGCAGACCTCAGGTTATCACTGGCAGGCTCGGGCATATAGCTGGTAGACCTGGTGGTCAGCATGAAATCGCATCAAGTGGCTCTTGCCGCCCAGAGCTTTCCAGTTCAAATTGTAGTCGTGTCTGGTGTCTGTTTGGCGCGCTTCCGGCTTTAGCCGTTTTATTTTTTCGGATCCCTGCAAGGAGCGTCTGCCGTCAACGGGCAGAACCTGAAAACCCATGACGGCGGCACGGCTACCGTAGTATCGAGGACGGATTATCCCATTCTCGTCGAACTGTTCACTTCAGAAGGCTGTTCCAGTTGTCCGCCCGCGGACGCCCTCCTCGAAGGAATGGACGCTTTGCAACCCGTCGCCGGTGCGCAATTGATAGTGCTCAGCGAACACGTGGATTATTGGGACCATGACGGGTGGAAAGATCCAAACTCCTCGCCCGGCGCTATCCGAACGCCAGACCGCCTATTGCCGTGCTCTTGGACTAACCACCCGCTACACTCCCCAATTCATCGTCGATGGGGAGCATTGAAATGCACGCTGACAATCCACAACAGGTCAACCAGGTCTTTCACGATGCCAACGTCGCGCCTGAGGTCCCGGTACGCATCGGTGAGGTAAGCGTCGACGGCGGGAATCCGGTTGTTCTCCGAACGCTCAATTGCAGCGGTTGGCAATTCCAATGAACACAACGCGGAGGTCTACGTGGTGGTCGCTTTCGATCGCGTGGAGTCGCAGGTTTTGCACAGCGAAAAGGGCGGCCAGCGCCTGACGCGCTTGAGCTTCAACTGTCGGTTTGCTGGAAACAGCCTGGCAGATTACTGGGAGCGGCTTTACGGAAGCCTGCCGGCCGAAGAATGCGCGCTGTCCGATTCGTCCGTCACCCGCGTCATTATGGAGATCCAGTTTACTTCCCAAGTTTTGCCTCCGTCATACGAGTATGACTGCTCAAGATTGTACGAATTCCTGGTGATGTCCGACCAGACATATCGAACCAAGATATATCTGCCATCCACTATGTCCTGGCAGAAAAACTCGCCGCGTCCATTCTTGAACTCGCCGATGTTGGGTGGGCCGCTGATAGTACCCGCCTTGCTGTCGGCCCAATAGAGACTCCACTGGTGAGTTTGAGGATTGTAGAGACGCAGGGTCAGACCTTCGATGGGACCGGCCGGCCCTTCCACTTCGAACTCATCCAGGGTAGCGCGCCCGTTCCATACTTTTCGACCGACAATAGTGCCCTTAAACTCGACCCAGGTAGTGGAACCTTTTGACGGATTCAAGAGGGGGCGCTTTAGGCGTTGTTTCCAAGTACCTATCTCGAAGTCAAAATCGTGTTGGCCATCCCGATCCGCGGTGCTGTGTTGAGCGCTGTCTCCGAAGGGGTCTGTGTCCTCCTGCGCGAGCGCCTGAACGGGCCGAAAGAGGACAACCAAGCTCCAGAAGGTGAGATAAGTCCGAATGTGTTTAAGCGCGTTCATTACCCCTTCCTTACTTAACGTGAACGGTGGTCCGTCACAATAGCCACTCTGGCCTGTTGCGACATAGCCACTTCTGCGTTCTTTGTCCCGATTGAAAATCGCGAAATCAAGATCTCGATCCGCCGGAGGACAACCAATGATCGAGACGGTCTGCGTGAGCGGACCTAACCGTCGCGATCTATTGATCGATCGCTCGGGTAGCTCTTAGCACCACAGGCCCGCCAAAACCTTGTGGTTTTGGAAGCTAGGAGAAAGCCTCCCGAAACTCATTTGATCGGCGCTCCTAGCTGGATTGTTGCTGAGGCTTTTTGGAAGGTCCCGAAAAACAACTTGGCCAGCAGAACGCGGTATCCATCTAGGACAATTTCCCAACCGTCTTGTCTCAAGGGGGCCCCTGACAGTCTTCGCCAACGAGCTCTTGGGAACGTGTTGTCGGGCCGCGGGCGCGCGAGTGCGTTTTGTTCGGAGCGGAAGTCCTCGAGGAAAAAGCTGAATCTCGGCGCGCCCCAGGCATACCAAAGGATCTGGGCTTGGAGGAGGGATCGATGGGAACTCCCAGATTGATTGCGCTTCGACGGACTGGTGGTTTCGGCCCCATCGCTGGCGGTGGTGTTCTACACGGCATGGCGCACGCGCCGTGACCGCCAAAAGGATCGGCAACTCCAGGACTCGCAGTTTCGCCAAATGGACGAGCCGGTACTGACGGGCATTCTTTCGTGAGGCAGGAATCCGCCTTGGCGCAGTGGGTCTGGTGATCAAACGCCCCCCCCAACTTCATCACATAGTCTCAAACTTGTCACCGGCCCGGCTAGTGGAAGTCCTCAATCAGCACGACGCCGCGCGTAGTGGTCCCGCGAACATAGGCTAGGCGGCCGTCACTCGATTCGGCGAACGAATACAACTCGTCCGTAGTAAAGTGAGTAAGCTCAGTCGCTGCCCGGCCGTCTAATGGCTGCCGCCAGATATTGCCTAAGCCGCCCAGGTTCACTATGTAATCCAGCGCCCTTCCGTCAGGGCTCCAGGAGATCGGTGTTTCGTCGCTAGGGGATGGGTCGAATATTCTAAATCCCCCGGACCCATTCAAACCCAGTACCGCCAGATGATGGGCGGAGAATCGCGGGTCTTTGCCAGGATAGTAAATGCATCCCAGCCGCGCGCCGTCAGGAGACAACTTGGGGTACGAGATCGGCTGGCTGGAGATCTTGACTGGCGCGCCTCCGCCGATGGGAACGCTCCAAAGCGTAGGTTGTCCGCCGATACCGGGAGACCATTCGGCAAACGATGCGTAGAATACCGATCGCCCGTCCGCAGTCACCTCCGGATGCACGTCATTGGCGCCGCGCGTTAGCTGCTGTGCGTGCGTGCCGTCCGCGTCCATGCGCCAGATATTGCGCTCCTGCTTGTAGATAATGTATCGCCCGTCGCGGGTGATCACGAACTCGTCTTTATTGCCCGGCTTCGACGGGAGCAGTTGGCGATTCGCACCATCCGGGTCCACCAGCCACAACTCGCGATAGTCGTCGGACAAATCGGAGTAGAGGATACGCTGCTCAGGTGTCCACGCCAGTGCGATCCGAGCGGAGCGCAGCGGAGTCGCGGTGATTCGAACATTAACTGCAGTTGAACTCGCTGCAGGGCGGGCGGCATCTTTGGAGCCGACCCAGATAGCCGTCGAGCGCTCGCTTTGGATCGTCGCCAAGGACTTTCCGTCATCGGTAAGCGTCACGCGGTTGTAGTTGGTGAGATCGTTGGTCAGTCTCGTTACGAGGCCACCGCGGTGATGGACCATCCATATCTGAAAGACGTCGTCGCCACGGCTAGCCGCCGTCACCAGCAGAATGTCGCCCTTCGCCGACCAGGCCACCGAGCGCGGCCACGACCAGGACTGCTCCGTAACCACGTGTTGACCGCGGTCACTCAATCGCACTTCCATCAAGTGGAATGCTGATCTCGAGTATTGCTCTCCTTCACCCGCGAAATAGGCGATGGAGCGCCCATCCGGAGACCAGGCCACACCGTGTTCATCGAAGTATCGCGGCCGCCGCAGGGTTGCCAGCGTGAATTCCCCGGTACCATCGGCGTTACTCACAATTAACGACGCTTCCCAACTGGAAGCCCTCAAGCGCACAAAGGCCAGTTGCCGTCCATCCGGTGAGAGCGCGGGATAGCCGCTCACCTCTCCGATAACACGTTCCGGCGTTCCCCCTTTCACGGGCACTCTGTAGAGATCGCCAAGATCCTCTAAACCTCGCCGCCGGTAATAGAGGAAGGAATCGTCGGGCGAAAACACCACCCCAAAGTGTTCTCCGGGCTCGGCTGGTACCACTGCGCTTTCGTTCGACGGATTGGAATTCCGGATCCAAACACTCTGGCCCGAAGGTTCATTGAGCACATAGGCGAGAAGCTTACCGTGGTGCGATATTGCCGCGTCCACCGCTTCACCGCGTGTAACCGGCCGGGTAATGCGCATCGAGTTGAAAGCGACTGCCGGCTCTTTGCGGCTTTGGAGGAAGTACGCAGAAGTAAGGACCGCCAGGACGGCGGAGGCGGCCAGGACGGCGGAGGCGGCCAGGACGATGGTCCGGCGCTTCGCGGGCGAGTTCTTTTTCTCGACCATCTGCGCCGCGGCTTGCAAAAGATCATTTTGGAGCGCCGCGGCGTCGGGATAGCGGGCAGCCGGATCCTTTGCCAGACACCGCTGTACGATGCGCTCAAACTGCGTTGGAACATTCTTCGAGTAACGAGACAGAGGTTCCGGGGTTGCGGTCAAAATGGAAGCCAGAACATCCGACGGTGTACTTCCGGCGAATGGAGGGGTACCCGCAAGCATCTCGTACAGCACCACGCCGAGGCTGAATATGTCGCTGCGGCCATCCACCGGGAGGCCGCGGGCCTGTTCCGGAGACATATATCGCGCGGTACCGATGATGAACCCAGGCCGCGTCAATATGTTATCGCGTTTTTCCGGATCACTCTCCGGGGCTGCTTCGAGAAAGCGCGCCAGTCCGAAATCGAGAACCTTTACCAACCCGTCGGGCCGGATCATGATGTTCTCAGGCTTGATATCCCGGTGAACGATCCCGGCGCCGTGGGCTGCATTAAGCGCCGCCGCAACCTGGCTCGCGGTCTTCAAGACCGTCTGGACGCCCATTGCGCCCGTTCGAAGCGCATCCCGGATGGTCTTTCCGGGAACGTACTCCTGCGCGATGAATTGCTGCCCTTCGAACTGGCCGATATCAAAAATCGTCACCAGATTCACATGATTCAGCGACGACGCCGCGCGCGCCTCCTGCCGGAATCTCTGTGCATGGTCGGAACCTCCCGCAAGTTCCTCAGAGAGCAACTTCAGCGCCACTTCGCGCGACAGTTCGCGATCCTGCGCCAGCCATACATCGCCGATACCTCCGGACCCGAGGTGAGAAAGAACCAGGTATCGCCCAACTTCACGTCCCGCAAGCGATCGTTTGCTGCTGGAAGCCGCCACATCACGGGCCCAATCATCGAGAGCATGAGTTTCCAGAAAACCGGATGACGTCTGGTGGCTCCGCACCAGTTCATTTACCCGGGTGAGCAGGTCTTCATCGCTGCCGCAGGCTCGTTCCAGGAATTCAGCGCGCCTTTGAGCGCTCATATTCAACGCGGCCTCGGCGAGCGCATTAATCTGGCGATAGCGTTCGGGAGTCATCCGCCGAGGGCGCTGAAGTGGCCCCCTGTAACGCGGCTTAGTTCCGCATGGAGCCAGGCTTTGGCGGCCTTCCAGTCGCGCATTACGGTGTCTACCGAGATGTTGAGGGCGGCGGCCGTTTCCTCCGCGGTCATACCGCCGAAGTAACGCATTTCAACCACGCGACTTCGTCGTTGGTCGAGGCTCTCCAGATCCTTCAGAGCGTCATCGAGCGCGACGAACTCCTCCGCGCGCGATACCGATAGCGCGGGGGCGTCATCGAGCGACACCATATGGGCGTCCGCTCCTCGTTTGTGCCGCAGCCGCGACCGCGCCGAATCCACCAGGATGCGTCGCATTTGCTGGCTTGAAACCGCAAAGAACTGCACCCGATTCTCCCATTTCGCGTTTTTTTGGGATGCCAGCTTTAGGTAAGCTTCGTGAACAAGGGCCGTGGTTTGAAGGACATGGCCCTCGTTTTCCCGATACATGTGCCGCCGGGCCAGCCGCTTTAGCTCCGCATATACGACGGGAACCAGTTGCTCGAAGGCAGTTTCATCGCCCTCACTCCAGGCGGCCAACAGCTCGGTAATTTCTCGTGTCTCAGGATTAGCCACAGAAACCCTTGGCGTTCGCTCTTCGAAAAAAAGCGCCTGTTGAGAAATGATACCTTGCCACCCAACCCTCGCGCTGGCTTCAAGTTGCCGGTACCGGCCGCGACGCTGCAAAATAAATTGGCTCTTCGTCAGAGGATTCCTTCCAAAACGTCGCGTAACCACATGAGGAAGGAATTCAGCATGATCTTCAGCAAATCAATTAAACTGCTCGCGCCTCTGGTGCTTCTGTGCGCCGCGGCGAACGCCGACGTCATCTTCAACTTCGATAGCGACACTCTCGGCACGTCCACATCTTTCGAGGACACGGTGGATGGTCTCTCGGCAACGTTCTCCAGCTCAGCCGACCCGGGCGGCTTTGTAATCTACCCATCGATGTTCGACACCCTCACAGGGAATGTACTGGGCGACCCAGGTCCGGCATTCGCGGACAATATCGCTCTGGGGGTCATTTTCAGCCACGACCTGTCGGCCATCACCCTTGATTTTGCAACCGCCGATTTCGTCACGCCCTCCCCATTTACCTTCACTGCTTACGAGAACTCAACACTGGTGGGGTCGAGCACTGTGACCGGCCAGTTTCCTTTAGGCTTCAGCTTCCCCGAAGGCGAAATCTCATTCAACGGCACTTTCAACAATATTGTGCTTTCCAGCACCGCCGCCGACTTCGCGGTAGACAACATCGACGTAATCCCCACCGCGACGCCGGAGCCGCGGGCTATCAGCTTGCTCCTAGCCGCCTTGTTCTTGCCTTGCGCCGCGCTTCTATCGCGGCGTAAAGCCGAGTGCGAGCGGCGGTAAACAGTTTCCAAATCTAAAACAGGAAGAAGAATATGAACAAAGCTAAAATTGTTGCTTTCGCTCTTTCGCTCTCAGCCAGCATGGCCGCACAGACCACCCAGAGCATCTTTCCCTTACCGCCGCCATCGGTATCAACCGTTCCCTCGAATGGGGACGTGAATCCTTACGGCGTGGTCTTCGCGCCAAAAACAGTTCCAGCGGGCGGCGTTCTCCAACCGGGCGACATCCTGGTTTCAAACTTCAACAATTCGGAGAATCTGCAGGGAACGGGCACCACAATTGTGCGGATAAACAGTGCCGGTGTAGCATCCACGTTCTACACGAGTACGGTTCATGGACTCACCGCAGCGCTCGGCGTTCTTTCCGATGGTCTGGTGCTGGTCGGCAACCTCCCGACTGCGGACGGCACTTCAGCAACGGTTCAACCCGGAACATTCAGTGTGCTAAATAGCGCCGGACAGTTTTTGGGCACTTTCGGAACCCCCAGCGTCGTTCAGGGCCCCTGGGGAATGGCGGTTTACGACACGGGAAACGGCGTCACCGGTACGGCACACGTTTGGGTGTCCAACGTACTCAACGGAACTGTGACGCGCTTCGACCTCACCTACAACGCTGCCAACATCAGCGCCACGGCGCTGGTTCTCGCCGACGGGTTCAACCATCGGCTGGATCCGGCCGCACTGGTGCTTGGACCGTCCGGGCTGGCCTACAGCGCTTCCAATGACACCTTGTACGTCGCCTCCTCGGCCGACAATGCGATTTACGCGATTCCCACTGCAGCCGCACCTCACTCAGCTTCAGTGGCAGCCACGATCTTCATTCAGGACCTCAACCACTTGCACGGCCCTCTCAACCTTGCAATTCTGCCAAATGGCCACCTTCTGGTCGCCAACAGCGATGGTTCCAACGTAGATCCAAATCAGCCAAGCGAGCTGGTTGAATATACAGCGGCTGGGCAGTTTGTCGGGCAGATGTCTGTCGATCCCAACAACGGTGGCGCTTTTGGACTCGCCGTGAACAACATGGGCTGGGGAACAATCCGGCTGGCGGCCGTTGACGACAATGCGAACAGTTTGAAGATCTGGACCACGGTGGTTCCGTAGATTCACAACGGCGGACCGTTCCATCCGCTCCGGCAATCCCGGAGCGGATTTCGTCGGTCCTGAGAAGCTAGCGTGGCCGCCCAGGATCATTTCTGTTCCTTTTCTTTTGAAGCAGGAGGCCTGGACTCCGTCCTTCTCGGCGACCGAGGCTTCTCTGAGCGGTCTCGGTTGTTGCTTGCAGAATGGTTGCGCGCGGCTGCACAAACACAGATGTCGCAGCCGGTTGGAGATGCTGATGCAGTCGTCTTATTTGACGAGCACATTACAACCGTTGACTTCAGCGGAGAGATCAAGACGTTATACGTCGGGCCTGCAAGATTCTGCGTCCAGCCGGTCGGAAGCTCGGAGCCGTTATCGTGTTTTTCGACAGCGAAACCCGCCTCACGTACTTAAGAGGCTGGAGCATCCTGTCAGGAGGAAAGGACTACGAGGTCAAAGAAAAGGATGCTGTCGAAACCAGCGCCTCGGAGCACATCGCTTACCTTTACAAGTACGACATCGCCCTTGCGTCCGAACTGGAGTTGCCAGATTCGCTTCACGGCAATGATGAGCGCGGCGCGCAGTTCGTCATGAGAGCGGAGCAAGTCTTGAATCTCTGCCATAGAAGTGAGTGAAGTGCCCGGCTCAGTTCTGATTCGGCTGCTCTCGTGCCGCCTTCGCTACGATTCGCGCATCTCTCTGAGCGTCCGCAGCGAGAATACAAATACCGGGTCATCCCGCCGTCCGAAAGCGAGCCATCGGTATACAGTAACCGGACCAGCTGTTTTATAGGGCATAGGACGTAATAGCACCTGAAGGTGATTGGCCCAAACGTGTAGGGAGGTGAAACTTGGGTTGCCCCGGTTCTTCGCTGAAAAGCTACTCTGTCCTGGCGTAAGCCTGACTCGTGGCCCATCACACACGGGCCGGGGTCGTCTTAGGGACAGTGTTGCGCAGGATCGGTAGCGAGATGCCGGTGTGAACTTATTGTTGGTGTAGTGAGAATCCCGTCTGACAGGTCGATCCATTAGCCAGAGCTCGTAGATGACATCATCATTGTCGAACGCCTCACGTCGCAGAGTTGGGCTGGCTGGGGTGAACGGATGGGAAGGCAAAAATACTTACGATGGCCAGCAGTAGCACCGTTATCGCTGAAAGTTGGTGCCTTCCCGTGCCGCCCTATTTCAATGCCGGCTAGCTACGGCGCGCCCGCCAAACCAAAATGAGCGCAATGGCCGCCGTCAGCATATACGACTGAGGTTCGGGTACGACGGTTCCGTCGACTTGATAGGCCTCGATCACATTCGCGTCCGAGTCGCGCACGAATGAGGTCAAGCTGGAGCCGCTAACATTTGGTCCCATATCGTTATGAATGTTTTGCTGCCAACTCGCGAATGTCTCCGGGCCGCCCGCCGCGACAATCCAATACTGCACGCCAGCATCTAGGAGCGGATGCGTGACCGAGTCGATGGTCAGGAGGGACGTGCTGCGGTTGGTGGACAGGGCACCGTTCAAATCGAAAGACTCCAGAACGCCACTCGGAAGGCCACCGCTGCTGCCCATTAGGTAGACGTTCAGGACGTTCGGTCCGGAAGACAGGCTAATGGCCAGTTCAGTGCTATCGAACGTGTAGTTTTGGCTCGGGGTGAAGCCGATTCCCGCATAATTGAAGACTCCCGTAAATGGCACCAGTCCGATCGCAATTCCCGGACCGAACAAATCCCCCGGCTCAATATCGGAAGAGATGATGTCGGCATGAGCCGCGCTGGCTCCGAGTAATGCGATTCCAGAGACTAAGCGCGCAATATGGATCGACCTGTTAATGACCATGATCTTTCCTCCTGAGGTACATGCCAACAAAGCATATCACACGAGGTGGGCCGCCGCTGTGTTAGATTCGCCTTTTATTCGTCTGTAATTAGACCGTGCCCAACGTCCCTTCCTGCCTCGTCTCCTTCACCGACACCGAGGGCATTGAGCACTCCATTCGGGTTCCCGCCGAGAGTCTCTACGAGGCCGCAATCGAAGCCATGGCCGCGTTCCGGCGCGGCGCTTTTGCGGAAATGACTTTTTGGTCAAGCAACACAGTTGAGGATTCGCGTAAGAGCGCCGGAGGAAGAACACACCGTCACGGTGGGGAAAGTGCTGTCGTGGCCGGAGGGTGGAGCAAGAAGTCCTAACCAGCAGGTGAAGAAGAATCGGTTGCAGGAGCGGCTGAGGAGGTGAGGAGAAGAGTCCAGCGACTCTCCTCGAACGGAACGTTCTTCTAGGTTCATCTGATTGTCGACAACTACGCCACCCACAAACATCACAAAATGCGCACCTGGCTGCGCAGCGGCCAAGATGCCGGACTCGACAACACGTCCACTTACTCGTCGTGGCTCAATCACGTCGAACGCTCGTTTGCGTTGATCACGCAGCGTGGCGATTCGCCTTGGCTCATTCCACGGCGTCAAGGAACTGGTAGAGAGAAGATCGACCCCACCATTCGTCCGGACGGCGACTGCGATTCCGTCCCGCTTATTGACTTTCCGCCGGACTTTCCGCTATCTGATACCATCCGAACAGCGATGACCAAATTCTTAGTTGTACTTTTGGTTCTGCTACTGATTCTGTTAGGGATTCCATTCGCAATCCTGCAGCTGCTCTCATCCCATTCGGTTCTGACGTTCACCCCTCTGCCCAAGGTGATCGGTATAGCCACCCCCGTTACGGTGCGAATCTCGAATCCCCACGGTGCACGGCGAATCACCGCAATTCTCGAACAAGACGGCGCTCAGACAACGTTGAAGGTGGCCAGCAACGATTCGACGCGCCTGAGTTTCTGGCGCGCTCACAAGCCGGATCAGAACTTCCAATTCACGGCGGGCAAGAAGCCGGCGCCCAATCTGAAGGAAGGCAAGGCGCGGCTGATCGTGGAAGTCCAATCGAATGATTTCCGTGCTTCGACCGATGCCATCTCGGCAGATGTCAACGTGATCTTGCGTCCGCCTTCGGTGGCCACCGACGGTTTCCAGCATTACATTAATCAAGGCGGATCAGAGATGGTTCTGATCACGCCATCAGAGACGTGGAGCGAAGCCGGTGTCCGCGTCGGAAATAACACTTACGCCAGCTTCCCGGTTCCGGGCCAGCCCAACGAACGGCTCGCGTTATTTGCTTATCCCTGGGATATGCCCACCGACACGGTTCCGCTGGTTTTCGCGAAAAACGAAGCCGGAACTGAGGCCAAAGCGGGGTTCTGGTTCAAGGTGTTCCCTAAGAAATTCCGCATGCGGGATCTGGTCATCGATGATCAGTTTCTAACCAAGGTCGTGAATCAGATCGATCCCAACGGCAGCGGGGACCTCCTGGCACGGTTCCTTAAAATCAACGGCGAGACGCGGCGCCAAAACAACCAGACACTGGCAGATCTGCGCTGGAAAACGGCGGACAAGCTTCTGTGGACGAAGTCATTCCTGCAGTTGGCCAACTCAAAAGTGGAATCGGGATTCGCCGATGTGCGCAGCTACATTTATAAGAGCAAGAAAGTCGATCAACAGGTGCATCTGGGTTTCGACCTTGCGGTGTCGGCGCATTCGCCGGTTGTGGCTGCCAATGATGGCAAGGTGATCTGGGCCGCGCCGCTGGGCATCTACGGTAACTGCATTGTCGTGGATCACGGCTGCGGGTTGCAATCCATT